>MDTA01106164.1_pt1 | contig 19465 bp, 17 predicted proteins | sample 811151 | NCBI WGS metagenome assembly MDTA01 (sample SAMN05326648, study PRJNA326480) | marine metagenome | isolation source: seawater | place: Indian Ocean: South | collected 2010 | reverse complement strand
CTTAATATGAAAATTATTTTATTTTTAATATTTTTTTTTACATTAAATAATTGTTCTTTTGATAACAAAAGCGGCATATGTAGTGGTCAAGCACAAGAAGATAAAATTAAAAAACAATCTACAATCGGCAAAGTCGTAAACGCAAAAGAAAATTTTTTTTCTGAAGAAATAAAAGTTAGTTCTAATAATTATATCCAAATAGAAAAATCTAAGGAAGTCAATAATTGGACATCGATTTATCTTAATGATAAAAATTTAGTACCGAACATAAATTTTGATTTAAAAAGTAAGTCAACTTTTTCAACTATAAAAAAAATAACAGGAAAACCAGTTCATACTCCTTTGATATTAAATAACGTTATCATTTTTTCAAATAATAAAGGAGATATTTTTATTTACGATATGAGTTCTGACAAAGAAATAATTAAAATAAATTTTTATAAAAAAAAATTTAAAAAAGTAGAAAAAAAATTATACCTAAAAATATCTAAAGATAATTTGTATATTGCTGACAATTTAGGTTATATTTATGCTTATAGTTTGATTGAAAAAAAATTTATTTGGGCAAAAAATTATGGAATTCCATATCGATCTGAAATTAAGATAGCGAATAATCAATTAATTATTTCAGACCAAGACAACACAATATTTTCATATGATGTCAATAATGGCAATATTTTATGGAAATTTAACCTAAAAAATAGTTTTATAAAATCTAAGTTAGATAATAGCCTAGTTTTAGATGAAGAAATTAATAGTTTATTCATTCACACAACAGAAGGTGAGATTTATTCGATAAATTTTTTAAATAATAGAATAAATTGGTTGTACAATCTTAAAAGAAGCTCGATAACCTCCGATTTTGATGTTTTTTATAATTATCCTATTGTAGTTCAAAAAAATTATATCTTCACTGGCTCAAACAATAGATACACTAGCATTGATAAAATCACTGGAAGGATAAAATGGCAATTAAAACTTAAACTTTCTTCAATACCGATAATTTCAAATAATTTCTCATTTGTGGTCACACAAAATAATTTTTTAATTTGTATTGATAATAACACTGGTAAAATTTTGTGGTCGAAAAATATAGATAAAGAGCTTGCAAATAAACAAATTAAAACTTTTGATACAAAACCACAAAAAATAAAAAGATTTGTGCTTTTAAATGACAATGTTTCACTTATATATTCCTCTGGTAAAATTTTAAATTTTCAATATAGAAATGGTGATTTTGTTTCAATGCTAAATTTAAAAAAAGGAATAACTAATCCACCCATCTTTAGTAATAATAAATTTATGTTTTTTTCAGGTAAAAAAATGATTTCACTAATGTAATCAATTATTTGACTTCGAGCTCAAAAGCGATAATTGAGTAATTTTTTCATCGCTAAAATGATCTGTAGGTTTTACAGGATAATCTCCAGTGAAATAATGATCACTAAACTGCGGGTAATTTGGATTACGATTACCCTTGCCAAGAGCGTTGTATAATCCATCAATACTCAAAAATTTTAAACTTTTAGCCTGAATATAATTACACATTTCCTCAGTATTTTTGTTTGAGGCTAGTAATTCAACTTTAGTAGGCATATCTACGCCGTAAAAATCAGGATACAATATTTTTGGACATGCTATTCTAACGTGGACCTCAGCTGCGCCTGCAGAATAAAGCATTTTTACTATTTTAAGACATGTTGTCCCCCTTACAAGAGAGTCATCAATTAGTATTATCTTTTTATTTTTCAAAATACTTTTAGTTGAACTTAATTTTAATTTTACTCCAAGACTTCTAATGTGTTGAGTAGGCTCTATAAAAGTTCTACCTACATAATGATTTCTAATTAGACCAAGATCAAATTTTTTTTTGGTAAATTGTGAAAACCCAATTGCCGCTGGCACACCAGAGTCTGGAACTGGTACAACAAGATCGCTATCAATATCAGTTTCTTTAGCCAGTTCTTCACCAAATTTTTTTCTAAATTCATAAGCACATTTACCATCTATAATACTATCTGGTCTCGCAAAGTATATATACTCAAAAACACAGGGCCTAGCTTTTCGCTTAGGGAAAGGTTTAAAAGACTTTAACTTGTTTTCTTCAACCACAACTATTTCTCCATTCTCAATTTCCCTTATAAATTTAGCGCCAACAATATCTAGCGCGCAAGTTTCAGACGTAAAAATATACGAGTCTTTAAGTTTTCCAATTACAAGAGGTCTTATCCCGTGTGGATCTCTAGCACCAATTAACTTTTTATTAGTCATCATTATTAATGAGTACCCACCATTAATTTGAAATAACGCATCAATTATTTTATCAATGATCTTGTTTCTATTAGATTTAGCAATTAATTGAACAATAGTCTCTGTATCACTGGTTGTTCTAAAAATTGCACCTTCTTTAACAAGTGAATTTCTCAATGATATAGCATTAGTTAGATTTCCATTATGTGCAATTGTTAGTCCACCATGATAAAGGTCCGCAAAAAAAGGTTGAATATTTCTCAAAGATACTTCACCAGTTGTAGAATATCTGTTGTGTCCAATTGCAAATTTCCCCGGTAAGTTTTTAATAATTTTATTTTTTGTAAAATGATCTCCTACTAACCCTTGTCTTTTTTCTGAATGATAATTTTTACCATCATAAGAAACTATACCACAACCCTCTTGACCTCTATGTTGTAAAGCATGTAAACCAAGAGCAACTAGAGTAGAAGCATCTTCATGATTCGAAATACCAAATACCCCACATTCTTCTCTTAATTTATCTAATTCAGATTTTTTCAATTTTTTCCTTTGTGTTTTCAAACTCTTTTTGTCTTGGAAATTCTTCTATCAAAATGTCACTACCCTTTTTTATATAACTAAAAGATAGAGAATCTTTATACGATATACCCCAATTTTGATAAGGATAAAACCAATTGGCGATTGAAAAAATACATATTGAAACTATATAACCTTTAAAAAAACCAAACAGTAGGCCAAATGTTTTATCAATAGAGCCTAATCCTGTCCATTTTACTACTCTTCCAAAAGATTTACCTATTAAAATTAAAAAAAATAAAGACACAATAAAAACAAATACACCGAGTCCTACACTGTTGATAAAATCAGATTTTATGTATTCATTAACCCATGGTTGAATTCTAGGTACTAAAAAAATAGTAATAACTAATGCTAAAATCCATTTCATAAATGAAATAAAACTTAAAGAAAAACCTTTTACAAAACATTGAATTATTGAATAAAGCATAATAACTACGAAAATTACATCAAAGACACTTACCTTATTAATAAAAAAATCTGATAAATCATCAATCATTTTGTAAACTTGGTAATCCAAAAGGTTTAATAGACAAAATTAGTTTTGGTAAAAGTGTTAAAACTGACAGCAGAGCAAGTAACATTGCTATGCCGGTGAAAACACCAAAATAAATTGTCGGTATAAAATTTGATAAAACAAGAATTGAAAATCCAAAAACAATTGTAATAGATGTATTTAAAATCGCTATACCTACTGTACTGTGACATTTATCGATTGTTTTTTCATAATTATTTATTTTTTTAAACTCTTCTCTAAATCTATATATATAATGAATACTATTATCTACAGCGATACCGATAGTGATAGCAGCAATAGTTATTGTCATCATATCTAAAGGTATATTCAAAATTCCAATAATTCCCAAAATTAATAAAGCTGCTAAAAAGTTTGGCACTACACCTATCATCGAGAGAGTAAAATTTCTAAACAAGATATAAAACATCACTAAAATTCCAATCATAACAATACCTAATGTCAAAATCTGAGATTTGAATAAACTTTGTAATAAGTTGTTGAATAAAATTAATACACCGGAAAGTCTAAACTCCTCCTCTTTTAAGTTAAGTTTATTTTTTAAGTCAAAATTAATTTTTTTTATTAATTCGTCCCTTCGCAAATCTTTCAATGAGTCCTTTACTCTCATAGAAATTCTTGCCTCATCATTTTCAACTGAAATGTAAGGAGTTACTATTTCCCTTTTAATTTCCTCAGGTATTTTGCTATAAATAACAGCTATTTCAAGACTTTGTAATTCCTTTTTATTTAAGTCTTCTGCAACTCTTATAATAGAGCCGAAAGAAAGAACTTTACCAATTTCTGGTAAAGAGTCCAAATAGTCATGAACAGTCAAAATTTTATTAATTTTATCTCTTGTAAACCAGTATTTAGATTTATCTTCATCTTCATTTTCTTCTTCCCATTCAGAAAATTCATCGTCCGAGCTTTCTTTGATTTTGGATGGAAATTTTAATATTAAATCTAGTGGTGTAGTTCCACCCAAATTATCGTCAATAATTTTCATTCCTTTGTAAATTTCAGTTTTTTTATCGAAATAATTTATAAAACTATTTTCAACTTCTAAATTGAGTATCCCTTTGATACTAACTGCAATAACAAAAATTGTTGAAAAAAAAATAACAAAAGTATTCTTTTTAGAAAAATTTCCCAAGGCTTTAGTTATTGCTGAATTTTCAGAGCTTTTGACATTTATATCTTCTTCTTTTGAAAGAAATGAAAGCAAAGAAGGTAGGAGAAAAAAAGTTACAGAAATAGAAACAATTAACCCAAGTGTCATCATCCATCCAAAATCTATTATTGGCTTTATCCCACTTAAAATAAGTGACAAAAATGCACAAATAGTTGTTAATACAGTATAAAGAATAGGCCAAAACATTTTACTAGTAGTTTCAATTATTGCTTCTTTTTTTGAAATAGAGATATTTTCCTTTTTAATCTGAAGATATCTAACAGTAACATGTATATTCATAGCCATATTAAGAATGAGCATTAAAGCTATGAAATTTGAAGAAATTACTGTTACCTTCCAACCAATTAATCCTAAAATACCTAGCATTAATATTACAGAGGTTGAGCATCCAAGCAAAGGAATAACTACCCATTTTATATTTCTAAAAATTATCCAAAGAGTGATTAATATGAAAATAAAAACTCCAATACCAAATACAATGATATCGTTTTTTATAAACGTCATCATATCATCCGATATCATTGGTATTCCACCTAAATGAATTTTAGCGTCTTCCCCATATTTTGAGATTACTTCTCTTATCTCATTAATATTTTGATGATTTTTTTTATTATAATCATTTTTATAATTCTCATAGTCTTTAGTAAAAATATTATATGCTTTTTTATCTGCTTTTGATAAAGTTCCTTCTTGAGCTTGTTCAAAATATTGATTTTTAAGTTTTATAAATTTGTTTAATTTTTTGTCTTGTTTGATATAGACAACCAAAGCTGAAGTTTTACCATCTTCACTGACGACATAGTTTTTGTAGATTTCACTTGATAAAATTTCTTGCAATCCTTTTTTTTTATCAATTTTAGGGTAAGCTAAAGTTTTAAAGTTTGTTAATCTCTCCATTAATGGTTCATCAGTAGTTTTTAGAAGGGGAACATCTATAATACTAATAACATTCTCTACCCATTGAAGTTTCTCAATTTTTGATTTTAAAAATTGAATATTTACAATTGTTTCTGCATCGTCAAATGTTTTAATTGGAGTATAGGTTAGAACTAAAAAATCTTTTGATCCGTATCTTTCATTCACCTCCCTTAAATATTTTAGGTCTTTATCTCCTTCAAGAAGTAAGGCATCGGATGAAGCATCTAAATTAAAATTTTTAGAAAAATACAATGAAACAACTATTAAAATAGATAATATAAAAAGCGTAATTTTAGAAAAGTCAGTAACTATTTTTTTATAAATATTAAGCATTAAATTAAGTGATATATTAATTTTATAATAAAAAAAGTCTTTTTAGCTTATTTATTTGTTGAATCTTTGAACTTAGTATACATAGCTTCAAATTCAACGTGTATATTTCCAGTTGGACCGTGTCTTTGTTTGCCAATAATTATATCGGCTAATCCATTTACATCGTTCATTTTTGATTGCCATTCAGCATGTTCAATTGAGCCTAACTTAGGTTGTTTTTTTTCTAAATAATATTGCTCTCTATAAACAAATAAAACCACATCCGCATCTTGTTCAATTGATCCAGATTCTCTTAAATCTGACAATTGAGGAAGTTTATCGTCACGTTGTTCAACAGCTCTAGAAAGCTGCGAAAGAGCAATAACAGGAACGCCCAATTCCTTTGCTATAGCTTTTAGACCTTGAGTAATTTCAGAAATTTCTTGCACTCTGCCGTCATTTTTATTTGAATTAGTTATCATTAGCTGAATATAATCTACAACTATTAAATTTAATCCAAATAATCTTTTCATTCTTCTAGCCCTATTGCTTAATGCAGAAATGGTAATAGCTGGAGTTTCATCAATATATAATGGCAGATCATAAATATTTCTGGAAGTTTCAATATAATTATTTAATTGTTCTTCCGAAACTTTTCCTCTTCTTATATCATTAGATGGGATTCTAGACTGTTCAGATAAGATACGAGTAGATAATTGTTCAGAGGACATTTCTAAAGAAAAAAATGCAACAGAACTTTTTTCTTTATTATCCAAAATATTTTTTGCAGCGCTATAAGCTATATTAGTAGCTAGAGCTGTTTTTCCCATTGACGGTCTTCCGGCAATTATAATTAAATCTGATTTATGTAATCCACCTAATTTTTCATCAAGATCTTTTAAACCCGTTGGAACGCCAACGACTCCTCTATCGCTTTGCATTGCTAAAGTTGCCATTTGGATGGTTTGATCTACAGCTTTATTAAAACTTATGTATGATTGAGAAAAACTTCCTCTTTCAGCAAGCTTAAAAAGAGATTGCTCTGCATCTTCAATAATATTTTCACCACTTTTATCATTATCTAAATTTTTTGAGTTTTCATTGATTTCTTCTGAAATTTTTATCAATTCTCTCTTAACATAAAGTTCATGGATGATTTTTGCGTAGTCAATAGTTTGTTTAGTAGATGAAGAAAAACGGGTTAATTTAACTAAATATTCTACTCCTCCTATTTGAGAAATACCATTATTGGACTCGAAATAATTTTTTAAAGTAATTGGATTTGCAATAAGACCTTTATTGTTCAAATTTTCAATTACTTCATAAATTTTTTTGTGAATAGGGTCAAAAAATTTTTCAAAATTTACAATGTTTGCTACCTCATCGATTATTTCATTATTTACTAAAATTGATCCTATAACAGACTGCTCAGCCTCAATATTGGATGGTAGAGTAAGTTCGGTTTCATTGCTGATATTTAATTTAATTTTATCCACTGATAGATACTATTTTAGGATAAAAAACTTTAAAGAGAAAAGTTATTCACTAATTTTTTAGGCTGTGGAAAAAAGGTATTATTAAGATTGAATTTTTTTAACTAAAACCTTAACGGAAACAGAAATTGTAGAGTATAAATTTATTAAAACAGAAAATTCACCAGTTTTATCTATTTCTTTTTTAATTTCTATCTGAGAAGGTTTAATTTCAATTTTTAGTTCATTTTGAATTTTTGAAGAAATTTCTTTTGGCTTAATAGAGCCATAAAGATCTCCATTTTCTTTAGCTTCTTTTTCAAATTTTATCTGCTTTCCCTTAAGCTTAGTAGCAGTTTCTTTAAATTTGTTTTTAATCTCTGTTTCTTTTTTATTTAATTCTACTTTCTTTTTACTCACTAGTTCAATATTTTCTTTATTAGCTCTTAAAGCTTTACCTGTTCTTAAAAGATAGTTTCTACCATATCCATCTTTTACTTTAACAACATCTCCGATTGAACCTAATTTGATAATATTTTCTAATAAAATAACCTGCATAATTAAATTAATCCTAAAATTTTGGCTTTTTTAATTTCATTTGTTAATAGCCTTTGTTTTCCTTGAGAAACCGAGCTTATTTTTGAAGATAATATTTTTCCATTTTCGGTAACATATTTCTTCAGAATCTTAATATTTTTATAGTCTATGATCGGAGAATTCTTGACTGAAAAAGGACATTTCTTTGAAAATCGCACATCATTTTTTTGAAATAGACTTAACTTGTTTAAACTATTTTGAGATTTTTTATTATTAAATTTTTTATTTCTTTTTTTCATTTACTACCTGAATTAAAATATTCTACCTTAAGATCTAACTTTTTATATTTTACGGTTAAATGCCTTAAAATATTTTGATCCAAGGATACTTTTTTATTTAAATTATCTAATGTTTCTTTGTTTCCCTCAAATTTAAAGTGAGTATAAATGCCCTTATTATAACTACCAATTTTTTTTGCGAAGTTTAAAGCCCCCCATTTTTCGACCTTTACTACTTTGCCTGAATTATTTTTAATAATGTCTGAATATTTGGTTATTGACTCTTCAACCGTGTCATTTTTAACGTCAATTTTAGTAATTTGTGTATGTTCGTAAAAAGCCATTATTTATCTGTTATTTTTTTGTTAAAGATCGGACTTATACTATTATAAACACTTCAATTCAATACCAATTATGATAAAAAAAGACATTATAAATGCCAAATCAAGCAATAATTTTTCCAGGTCAAGGTTCGCAAACAGTGGGAATGGGTAAGTACTTTTATGAAAACTTTGGCGCGGTAAAAAGCATTTTTAATAAAGCTGATGATAGTTTGAACTTTAAATTATCTGATTTAATTTTAAACGGTCCAGATGAAGATTTAAAATTAACAAAATATACTCAACCAGCAATACTTACTGTTAGTTATTCAATTTTTGAAGCCATCAAAAAAGAATTAGATTTTTCAAAGATTAAATATTTTGCAGGTCACTCTTTAGGAGAATATAGCGCACTTGTTTGTTCAAAATCAGTTAAATTCGAAGAAGCTGTAAAATTAGTTTTTGAAAGAGGCAAAGCAATGCAAGAGGCTGTCCCAAATAATCAAGGTGGGATGTTAGCAGTTTTAGGATGTAACAATGAAGAAATTATTTCTTTTATAAATAAGTCTAAAGTAGAAAATGAAATATGTGAAATAGCCAACGACAATGCTTCTGGTCAGATAATTGTAAGTGGAAATATCAAATCAATAAATGAATTAAAAGACCTATTAAAAAAGAATGCAAAAAAATCGATCATTTTACCGGTCAGTGCTCCTTTTCATTGTGAACTTATGAAAGATGCAGCAACTAAAATGGAAAAGAAATTAGAATTAGTAAAATTTGAAAAACCAGAAATAGAAATTATAAGTAATGTCACTGCCTCTGTCATTGATAATTATAAAGATATTAAAAATTTGCTTGTAAAACAAATTTATTCAAAGGTAAGATGGAGAGAAACAATTGAATTAATGCTTAAAAAAGAAGTAAATTCTTTCATAGAAATTGGACCAGGAAAGGTTTTATCTGGAATTAATAAGAGAATTTCCAAATTATCTAATGCCTTTAGTATTAATCAAATTAGTGATATTGAAAATAATAAAAATGAATTTAAAAAATAAAAAAATTTTAATAACGGGTGCTACAGGTGGTATCGGTCAGAGCCTAGTTAAAAAATTTATAGATTTAGGTGCTGAAGTATTAGCCACAGGTACAAACCAAGAAAAATTAGATGGTATTAAAAAAAATTTTGGAAATTGTCATATAAAAAACTTTAAACTTGATGAGCACGCAAATATTGAAAAATTTATAGACTCTTGTAGTGAAACTTTAAATGGTCTGGATGTTCTTGTAAATAACGCAGGTATCACCCTAGACAATCTTTCCATAAGGCTTACAGAAGAAAATTGGAATAAAGTAATAGACATTAATTTAACCTCAACATTTTTAATGTGTAAATTTGCAATTAAAAAGATGCTTAAAAATAAGAGAGGAAAAATTATAAATATAACTTCCATTGTAGGACATACCGGAAATTTTGGGCAAGCTAATTATGCTGCGTCAAAAGCTGGTATTATTGGATTTAGCAAAAGCCTAGCTTTAGAATATGCCAAAAAAAATATAAATGTTAATTGTGTTTCACCAGGTTTCATCCAAACTGAAATGACAAATAAGATTAACGAAGATTTTAAAAAAGCTCTTATTAGCAAAATACCCCAAGGTAACTTAGGAACTGGCGAAGATGTATCTAATTCAGTGGTTTTTTTAGCATCAAACATGTCCGATTACATTACCGGCGAAACTTTACATGTGAATGGCGGAATGTATATGGCTTGACAATCTTACATAATAATTTAATAAGAAAAATAATTTAAATCAAAAAGGAAATATCATGACAAAAGAAATTGGATCTAAAGTTAAAAAAATAGTAGCAGATCACTTAGGTGTTGAAGAAGAAAAAGTTACTGATGAAGCAAGTTTCATAGACGATCTTGGAGCTGACAGTTTAGATACTGTAGAATTAGTGATGGCCTTCGAAGAAGAATTTGGTTCTGAGATATCAGATAGTGAAGCAGAAAAAATTCTTACTGTGGGAGATGCTATTAAATTTATCGAAAGTAAATCTACCGCCAGTTAAAGTTTACTTCTAAAATTAAGTACCATGGATCAAAAAAGAGATAAGTGTATTATGCTAATACTTTCATCTCCATCCGGTGCCGGAAAAACTACAATTACGAAAAAAATACAAGAAAAATATAAAAATTTTAAAATTTCAGTTTCACATACTACTCGTAAACCTATGGCTAATGAAATTGATGGGGTAGATTATTTTTTTATCGACAAAGAAACTTTTAAAAAAAAAATAAAAGATGAAGAATTTTATGAACATGCAAATATCTTTGGCAATTACTATGGGACATCAAAAAAATCAATTAATGAATTAAGAACAGACTATAATATAGTATTTGATATTGATTGGCAGGGTACAAAGCAATTATCAAAATTTAAAGAGCTTAATCTGGTAAAAATATTTATTTTACCACCAAATAAAAAAGAACTTGAGAGAAGGCTAAAAGAGAGAAACAAAGGAAAAAATGAAAAGGTAACAGAAAGATTAGCTGCTTTTGAAAAAGATTCTGTTCACTGGAGTGATTACGATTATGTTGTAACCAATGATAATTTAGAAAATTGTTTTAGGCAAATAGAAAAAATAATAGAGATACATCAAACTTGAGTCATTTAATATTATTTTCATAAAATTCGGCAATCTTATAGTAATCATCTTCTGTTAGTTCGCTTGGTCGTTTAGTTAAATCGATATTTAATTTTTTAGATACTTCTTCATAATTATTAAAAGTTTTTTTAAAAACTTTATTTATCATTTTTCTTTTTTTAGAAAAAAACATATGAGTAACTTTTTCAAGATTTTGAATGTCTTTTATTTTGTAATTTTTGTAAATTTTTGGCTGAAAAACTATCACTTTAGAGTCCACTTTTGGTATCGGGTAAAAGCAATTTTTAGATACGTTAAAACTTTTGGTTACATCGAATCTATAATTTGACAAAATTCTTAAACGTCCATAATCCTTTTTTTTATTACTTGAAATTATTTGTTCACCAACTTCCTTTTGAAACATAAAAACAATTTTTTTAAATTTAGGGGGCCACGTTTTTAATTTGATAAATTTTACAAGAATTTGTGAAGCTATATTGTAAGGTAAATTTCCAACTACAACACTATTTTTTTTAATAATTTTCTCCAAATTTTGATCTAAAATATCACCATTAATAATTTCAACTATATTTTTTCGGTATATTTTTTTCAGTTTAAAAAATAAATTTTTATCTTTTTCTATTAAAATAAGATTGGATGGGTTACTTTTAAAAATTTCATTTGTAAGATTTCCTGTTCCTGGACCTATTTCCAAAATATTTTTTTTGGTTGGATTTATAGAAAGTAAAATTTTATTAATAATATTTTTATCGATTAAAAAGTTTTGGCCTAAAGATTTTTTAGGTCTTTTCATTTAACTAATTTAAAAATAGTATTTAAGGAATATATTAAACTCTCTGGATTAGCCTTATTTTTTCCAATAATATCTTGCCCGGTACCATGGTCAGGTGAAATTCTAACATAATTTAATCCGAGTGTTATGTTTGATGCGTTAAATTTAAAAAGCGTTTTAAATGGAGTTAGTACTTGATCATGATACATACCGACAATTACATCAAAATTAAATTTATTTTTCATAAAAATCGTATCCGCTGGAAAGGGACCTTCAACATTAATTCTTTCTTTTTTTAATTTTTTAATACTTTGTTTTATAACAAGATTCTCTGTAGAGTTTTTTTTATTTTCACTATTATGTGGATTTAATCCCAGCATAGCTATTCTTGGTTTTTTAAGAAAATATTTTTTATAAAAATTGTTTAATGTTTTAGTTTTTTTCAATATTAAACTTTTAGTAATTTTTTTTGTTACATTTTTTATTTCCAAATGTGTTGTTAAAGGTACTACAGCTAATTTTTTATTAAAAATCATCATGACTTCACTTCCATTCAAATTACATTTATGTGCTAAATATTCTGTTAATCCTGGAAACTTATTATTGAGAATCTTTTTGTTTATTGGCGCTGTTACAAAGCCTTTAATTTTTTTTTTTTCAGCCAAATTGTGCGCTTTATTAATAGAATTAATTACAAGCTTATCATTATTAGGTATGTCCAATACCTTAATCGTGTTACTTTTTTTTTTATATTGAGTAAAATCGCTCAATTTTGATATTTTTAGTAACTTTAAATTAATCTTATGTTTCCTTATTTGATTTTGAATAATGTTGTAATTACCAATTAAAAATATTCTTTTCTTTTTTTTTAACTTCAATTTTTTCCAAGTTTTGGCGATTATTTCGCAATTAATGCTTCTAGGCTCTCCATATACTATTGGTATTAAATTATTCATTTAGTTCGATTAATATTGAATTTTCAGCACGCGTAAAGTGTGATCTTGAGAATAAATTAAGTTTTTCCTCTTTTTTCCTACTCATAATTTTGTTTTTCAAATTATTAATATATTCTATATCATTATTTGATACATTAGATGTTTCTTTAATATCATTTATTCTTAATATTAGGAAAGTTTCTCCTTTTATAATTGGTTTCGTTAGTTCGCCTTTCCTTAAATTTTTTAATTCCTGCAATATTAAATTTGATAAGCTATTCTCATTAATCCAACCGATTTTTCCTTCGTTTAAATTTGACTCTGAAATACTAAATATACTGACAGCTTTTGCAAAACCTTGTTTTTTAATTACCTCTAACAATTCAATATTTCTTTTTTTCAGATCCTTGCCATCAAGCTCAAACTCAATTTCAGATAAATTATATTCTCTTATTGTGCTTTTTCTTGACATAATATTTTGCAATTCAGCTTCTAGTTCTAGGGGATTAATATTTATTTGATTTTTATAAATTGAGTATATTAAGCCATTCCAAATAAGATTCACTTCAAATCTTTTTTTAAAATATTCATAAGTAATAAAATTATTTTCGAGTACTTGATTAAATTGTGAAAAATTTAAATTTAGTGAGCTTAATATTTTTTTTAAATTATCTTCATATTCTTTATTGCTATATGCATTTGCTTTAAATTTCTCTATTTCATTTTTTTTTATAGATAATCTAATTAAATTCTGCATAGCATTTTGCTTTAATTGTTTTTCATTAATTTGATTACTATCTAACTTGTTTAATATAGCAATTATTTTCATCTCATTAATTAAATCTACAGAAGTTATTATTTGAGCTCCAACTTTTGCTAAGATTTTATTTTCTTGAATTATTTGAGCATTGAGATTAAAAGCAATAAATAAAAAAAATATAACAAAAATTTTTTTTTTCATTATTTATTTGTCAAAGTTGGCGTTGAAAACTCAGCAAACGGAACTAATGATATCTGGAACATCAAAGACTCTTTTGGTTCTAAATCGTTATCCTCGTAAAATTCTCTTCGGTAAACTAATCCGGCTTTCAAACAATCATACATATATTCGTAGGAAAGATTGTAATAACTTGTTGAGTTATTTAAAATATTTCTTTTTGTATCGAATATTAATTTGTTATTATTCGTAATATCGTAATTCACCGAAGATATAATATATTCTTGGTTTCCAATATGATTTTTTTCTTGTAGATAGCCAAGATTAAATTTTAAATCATTAAGCAAAAAAGATGCATCAACTTCATTAAAATGTGTCTCTTCTAAATTTTGGTCTAATGCAAATTTATATTTTATATTTGAATTATCGGACAAAGAAATTGAGGACTCACCAACTACGTCTGAAAATTGTTGATTCAAAGACATACTAGATGGTAAATCGCTATTAGATTTTTCATTGATAACCTGACCTATTGAAAATGAATACCTCTCTTTATGAAAGACATTTTCTTTTGTAGAGGTATAACCTTTAAAATCAAATCCATAAGATAAGCTCAATCCAGACTCTATAGTTGTTAGGTCATTAAGTCTATTCATCTCGTATAAATTTAAGTAAGTAAGTCTTCCGTCATCAATTTTTCTCATGGGGTTAGGTGAGTACTTAAATAAAAATCTTGGAGTTAAACTATTAATTTTATTTGAAATTTTTTTATTTCTTTTTATTAGTGGTAGCTCCGAATAGTAACCTAATGCTCCTGCCAATTCATTTTGAAATCCATCAGTTTTATAATTATCTATATTCTTTGCATTGTAATTTGAATTTTTAAAAAGACCTAAAATATTACTCTTCATACCTAATTTGTTAATATAATTTTTAGATTTCCATTCAAAATTATTTACTAATAGTTCGTTTTGTTTATTTGTTTCAAAGACCTTATATTGCGCTACAGCATTAAAATCTAAATTTCCATAATTATTTTGAAATAATGATTGTTTATCAAAATTTATTGACGATAAGTACTCATACTTATCACCGTTTGATTCAGTTTTTAAATCCTCAAAAACATTAAAGTTGGCGTCTAAAACTAGATCATCCTCGGCATAAGAAAATTTTACTAAATTATGCAAAACATCTATCTCTTTACTCGCTAATTCAGTATCTATATCAAAAGCTTTTAAATATTTTTCATTTGTAACTTGCTGAACTTCAACACTTAAGTCACTATATTTATTATCATCATCAACTAAAATACTTTTTAAACTTGAAAAAAAATGACTTCGTGCTCCTTTAGAATCAGTCTTGGATTTTTCATAATTTTCTTTCGCGAATCCAAAATCAACCAGTAATGAAGAATTTTTAAACTCATGTCTGTACTCTGCGAGAACAAGCGGATCTATACCTCCATAAATATTTGGTGTAAGCGTCAAGTCCTTATTATCTGAGATTGCCCAAAAGTAGGGAACTGTTATACCAGATCCTAGTCTTGAACTATTTAAAAATTTAGGATTTAAAAAACCTGATCTTCTGTCAACTGTTGGATCGGGGTGTGCAAATTTAGGAAAATAAAAGATTGGAAAATCATATATTCTTAAAACTGCACTGTCATAGTAAATTGTTTTTTTTGATTTTACATGTGATATTTTTTTTGCTCTTAACGACCATGCTGGACAAGTATCTTTTCCTTTATCTCTACAATATGTAAAAACCCCCTTATTAAAATTACTTTCTTCTTTGGAGATTGACAAAGTATTAGCAAAAAAACGCGGCTCATTTTTTTCATTAACTTTAAATTCTTTTTGATTTAAAAATGCCTTAACATCTGTTCCAATTATTTTCTTCTTTTTAACGTCTATAAAAATTTCAGATAAATTGTAAAAATTACCATTTAAGTCAGTTATATCTATTGACCCCCTAGATCTAAAAAATTTTTTGTCTGACAAATAATCGAAAGTTGCAAGTTTAATTACATTTTTATCAATATCAGTTATTATTGCCGGAGCACTGGATGAGATTTTCTTTTTTTTATTATCAAAGTTTATGTCTGAACCTTCAAGCACATATCCTTCATTAGTAAAAATTTTCGTAAATCCGGTTGTTTTTACTGTTTGCTCATTTTTGTTGTAAATGGCTTCATTTGCTTCTATCTTATTATTATCATTATCTATTATAACAACATCTTTATTAAGCTCAAATAAACCTAATTTTTTATTGAAATTTATTTCTGATGATGAAATTTTTAATTCCTCAGCCTGTAGGCTTAAGGTATTCAATAAAAAAAAAGTTAAAATTATATAAAATTTATTTTTCATTAATTTGAATTAATCCTATAAAGCAAAATAAGCTTATTAATATGACCGGAATCCATATAGCTAAAATGTCTGATACTTTGTTTGTTTCACCTAAAGAAAAAGATAGATTTTTTAAGAAGAAAATTATTACGCAAGTAAAAATAGCAATAAATATATAATAAACATTTTGAGACTTAACAAGCGAGCCAAGTGTAAAAATAGAAGCCAAAAAAACCATCAAAAACAGATAAATTGGCAATGATAAAAAAGAATTAAGTTTTTGAAATAGAAGTTTCTTTGGATAACCCTGATCTCTTAGTTCATCATATTGAAGTAGCAATGTAAAAAAAGATATAGTATCCAAATTTTTGTATAGAAGATTTATTTTTTCTTTATCGTAAATCGAAAAATATTTTATTTTTTCTTCTTCTATAATATCAACTTGGTCTTTAGTTAAATCATAAATTTTAACATCTTCTAGTTCCCAATTATTATTAGTTATATCAGCAGTATTTGCCTCAATTCTCTTAACTAAAACATCTTCATTCATTTCAAAAATCGTTACACTATTAAGTTTTTCATCTGTTAAAGATTCTGCCGATATTATTTTTGTTTGACTTAAATTAAATTCCTTTATCCAAACTCCATTCCTTGTGATAGTAAATAAGTGATCTGTATCACGAGAATGTCTTGATTTTATATCTTCGTAATATTTAATCATATTTGAAGTAATGGGATTTAAGGTCATTAGAACAAAAAAGCCTAAAACAAAACATGTAAACGATAAAATCAAAACTATTTTAAAGTTTGAATAACCAAATATCTTTAAGGAAATTAGATCAGTATTTTGTTTTATAGAAACAAAAAAGATCATAGAGCTTAAAAAAATTACAAAAGGTAAAAAATTTATTGATAGATTTGGAACATATAATAATGTTAAGAATAATGGTAAACCTTTAGAAACATTTAATGTTTTAAAAAATTCTAATTCTTCAAACAAAGTTAGAATTAAAGATAAAAAAACAAAAGCAATCAAAACATTGATAAATATTTTAGCAAACCGAATAATAATATAATTGTTGATAATATTAATCATTAAATTTTTTCATATTTTAAATTTTTATATAAATAAACATAAATTATTAATCCAAGGATAACAGGTAATATAAAATACATAATAAAGCTATTTAAAGATAGACCGGAATATCTAACCAAAACTTCTGCGCTAACTACAGCAAACACACCTAAAGCATATGACTTATAAACTTGTAAATTAAATTTTTTTCTTTTTACAAATAAAAAACTTGATATTAATGCTAATAAGGGAATATATAAAGGCATACCTATTCTTCTTGAAAGAGTTTCAATTACTTCACTTGTTATTTCCTTTGGACAAAACTTTTCATTTTTGTCCTTATTAACTACACAATAAAGTAATTTTGTAGTTAATGTTTCTTGTAACTTCGGAACAACAATAGATCTAGCATCAAAATTTCCACTATTATTAATTAAAATTTTGTCAAAAGTAATATTATATAACCTGTTTTTTTTATCTAAACTTTGTATAACGCCATTATACAAAATTAAATTTTCGTCTTTTAATAAACCAGATTTTGCAATTATGACTGTATCGTTATTGTCATCGTTATTTATATTTAAATTTTTTAAGTTTTTGCCGCTATCCTTAATAAGAACATTTCTCATTAGTTTTCCTTGCTCTAAACTTTCAAAAAATATAGTCAGTCCTTTTATTGAGTCATTAAAAGTATTTGGTTTTGTTACCGATGTAAAAGAAGAAAAACCAGCCTCACCAATAATTTGACGTGATTTATTCAAGGCATATGGTGTTATAAAGACTGCGAATAGAATTTGTATTAATAAAACTAGAAATGACAGTTTTAAGACTAAATTTGTAATTTCTATTTTTTTTATACCGGTCATCCAAATTATTAAAAAATGGTTTTGCCTCTCAAATTTACTTATTGATAAGATTAAAGCAGTTAAAAATGAAAAAGGAATAAACTTGGTTAAAATACCAGTTATATTTAATAATGAAAATTTAGTGTAAGTTATAAAAGAGTGACCGTTTTCAACCACTAAGTCTAGAAAATTTACCGCTCTGACAGTCCACGCTATGGATGTAAATGCGAATAAAATGATAAAAAATATCTTAAAGGTTTCAATCGTGAAGTATTTATAAAATTTGTTTTTAAACATTTACTTTTGATATATAAATAAAGTAACTTTAGTTAAAACTCAACCTATGATAGTACACTATGATGAACTTTCAATTGAAATCTGATATATTTGATCATATATACCATACAATCCTATTTAGAGTGTAATTAAAACATATGTCTATAAAAATTAATTATTTAAAAAAAACAAATCAAGAGTCTTCATCCAACCTCGTTTTATTTGTTGATGAAAAATTCAATATTAGTAATTTAAAAAAATATATTTCTGACACTGAGTTTTCTTACATAAGTGATTTGCTAAAAACTAGCGACTTGAAAAAAAATATGTTTGTTTTTGAAGTTAATTCAAAAAAAAAGATAGTTTTAATTTCAATCAAAAAAGATTTTAAAAGCTTTGATATAGAAAATTTAGGTGCCGAATTCTATGGACGTATTAACCACGGGAAGAATAATGAGTACTTTATAAATTCTGACAGTGTAGTAGGAAAACATGAAAATTTTTTAAGCCATTTTCTTCATGGATTAAAATTAAAATCTTATGAATTTAAAAAATATAAAACAAAAAAAGAAACAAGAATTATTTCGATTAACGTGTTAGGAAATAAAAATAAACCCTCAGCACAAAATCAAATAAAATTTAAGGCTTTAGAAGAAGGAACTTTTTATGCAAGAGATTTAGTTTCTGAGCCAGGAAATATTCTTCACCCAGATGAATATGCCAAAAGATTAAATTCTCTTAAAAAGGATGGTTTAAAAGTAAATATATACGATGAAAAAAAATTGAAAAAACTTGGAATGAACGCTTTGCTTGGTGTAGGCATGGGAAGTATCAGAGGTTCTTATCTTGTAACAATGGAATGGAACGGTGCAAAAAATAATTCTAAACCTTTAGCCTTTGTTGGGAAAGGAGTTACATTTGACACTGGCGGTTATTCATTAAAACCTGCAAGATTTATGGAAGACATGACCTATGATATGGCAGGCTCTGCAGCTGTAGTTGGTTTAATGAAAAGCTTGGCATTAAGAAAAGCAAAAATTAATGCTGTCGGAGTCGTTGGACTTGTAGAAAACATGGTAAGTGGTGTTGCCCAGAGACCTGGAGATATTGTTAAATCTTATAGCGGTAAAACTATAGAAGTATTAAACACTGATGCAGAAGGTAGATTAGTTTTAGCAGACGCATTAACTTTTACTGAAAAAAAATTTAAACCAAAATTTATAGTTGATTT
>MDTA01228979.1_pt1 | contig 19467 bp, 21 predicted proteins | sample 811151 | NCBI WGS metagenome assembly MDTA01 (sample SAMN05326648, study PRJNA326480) | marine metagenome | isolation source: seawater | place: Indian Ocean: South | collected 2010 | reverse complement strand
GTAAACGGGAAACCGTTTCGAGGGTTCGAATCCCTCTCTCTCCGCCAATCATTATCCACATACAACTATAAAGAGTCTTAATTTTTATTTAAGAATCAATTAATTTACTTATAGGGGCAGTGGAGGGAGACTGAAGCTGCCTTTTTTTTAGTTTTATTTCTCTGCTTTAAGAATAATATTCATAATTTTCATAGAAGGGTCATACGCATCAACAATAATATTTACATTTTTAAATCCAACTTTTTTCAATAAGTAAGCCAAGCTGTTAGATGAATGTCTTATAAACCCATCTTTTTCACTAATTCTAGCATTTAGATATTTGTCATTCTTAATACCTTGTGTTTCTATTATTAAAGTTTCTTTTGTAATCTTAAAAAGATTTTCTAGAGCTAAATATGGATTTTTTAAATGGTACAAAACACCAAAACAAAAAACAAAATCAAATTTTTCGTCTTTTAAATTATAGATATTCTCGAATTCAAATTTAAAATTTTTCCTATTTTCAAAACCATATTCTTTGATCAAAAATTCTTGAGTTTCTTTTATATTTTTTCTTTTTCTGCTTGTAATTTGCTCTGGTCTAAAGTGTTCTGGAAAATAGTCATACTCTTTATCTTCGTCAATATTTAAACCTTTAGCAAATTTTGCATCTTTATTTATGGCATCAAAAACGGCATATCCCTCCTCCGACCCTACATCTAAAAAAGTTTTATTTCTTAAATTTGGAATGAATTTTAATCTGTTTGCAACATCACCGCCATCTCCAATAGTTTTACCTCCCGACGGCAAAATAAAAGATCCATTAAAGTTAAACGATCTATGGCCAGATCCTATATTAGCAATTTTAAAACCATCTTTAAAATAAAAAAATCTATCAGGGTAATTTTGTAAAGCTATTTTTTTCTGATAACTTTCTAAAAATTTTTTTGAGGCAATTTCAGTCTGGTAAAGATCATCCCCGTCATATGCAACATCGCATTTATCCTCTTTAATTAGAGACATTAATTTTTTAAATTTTATTTCAGGATATTTTTTAATTAGTTTATTTTTAGAGATCAGAAAAAAATCAAAACCTATTTTTTTATTATTGAAATTTTTTTGGTTTAATTTTGAGATTTTGCTTTTTTTTATTTTTTCAAAAGAATAATCTAAACTAATTGGTATGAAAAATATTTTTTGAGTATGTGATTTATATAGTTTTCTAACAATCTTATTTAATAAGGGAATATATGAGATTAATTTTTTTATGAATAAAAATTTATTATTCATATTTTTTTTATCCCTATTACGTCTAGATTAGCTGTAGATTTAATTTTTCGAATTGTATCATTTAAATTCATTAAAATCGTCTTCTTTGCTGGTCCATACGCATGAATTAGTTTTTTTTTGGATAAAATAATTGCAACATGGCCTTTCCAAAAAATTAAATTATTCTTTTTTACTTTATTAAGTTTAACATTTTTTTTAAAAAATTTTACTTGGTCTTTAGCATCCCTAGGGCAATACCTATTATTAAAATTTAAGAATATCTGCACTAGGCCAGAACAGTCTATTCCTTTGAATGACTTTCCACCCCACTTATATTTAATATTTCTAAAAATATTAACTTTTTTAAAAATATCTCTTTCATGGAATGTAATAGGCTTTACATTTTTTTTTAAAATCCAACCTTTTGAAAACTTGTAGAAGTTATTCTTAATATCTAAAATTTTTATCTTTGAACCAAAAGTCAACTCGTAAATTTTTTTATTTTTATTAGAAAATTTATAAACGTTAGCTTTTAGAACATCAATTTTATGGCTAGCTTTTAAGAAATCGGAGAATTTATTATTTTTCAAATAGCCGCAGTAACCATCTTCCTTAATTTTAATTTTAAGCCAATTCTTATTTTTTTTTATTATTGAAAAGCTTTCTCCAAAAATTATTTGTGTCACTACTTCTGATTTATAAGAGGGTTTTTTATAAAGATTTATAATCGATTGATTGTTAGTAAAATATTTAGTCATTTAATTTTAATTTATCTTTTATAATATAAAGAAATATAAGAGATGGTATAACCATCAACGCTGTTATAACAAAAAATATTCCCCAATCACCGTTTAACCAATCTACTAGAGCCCCTGAGGAGGCAGCCAAAGTAGTTCTTCCGGCAGTTCCAATTGAAGAAAGTAAAGCATATTGGGTGGCAGTGTAAGTTCTATCTACCAGCATTGAAATGAAAGCTACAAACGCTACTGTTGCAAAGGCAGCCGCCATATCATCGAATATTACTGCAATCGCGAATAATATTTCTGATTTTCCTGACCAGGCTAGTATTGAAAATAATATGTTGGTAGATGCCATTAATATCCCAGATAAAAACATAGCTTTGATTACCCCAGAGCGAATTGCGATTAAACCACCTATTAAAGTGAAAATTACAGTTGTAATCCAACCAAGACCTTTTGAATAAAGAGCGATATCTGTCTTGGTAAAACCAATCTCTTTATAAAAGATTACAGACATTCTCCCTAAAAAAGCCTCGCCAATCTTAAAAAGAAACACAAAGCCTAAAATAGCAATCGCTATATTGAAGCTATTTTTCTTAAAAAAACTTGTAACCGGGCTAATTACAGTGCCAGTTAACCATACTATAATTTTTGTTAATATATTTGAGAAACCTAATTTATTCTCAATTATTTTATCATTTTGTCTTTGAATATCTCTTCTATTAATTGATTGAGATTCATTCACAAATAAAAGACCTATATTACAAGAGATAATGATTACTCCTAAGATTAAAAATGTTAATTGCCAATAATTTTCAAAACCTAATTTTTGAAAAAATTCAGCAGCACTAAGAGCTAAAACACCCCCTAATTTATAACCTGTCCACCACCCGACTACTGCCATTGCAGCTCCAGCTTGCATTGACTTGCCCTCTTTTTCACCAATCTGCTCAATTCTCAAAGCATCAACAGTAATATCTTGAGTTGCAGACGCAATCGCTATAATAAGACCAATCCCGACAACTAACGTTAGATTATTATTTGGATTTATTAAACTCCAACAGACTAAACTTATTAAAATTATAGTCTGCATTGTTACTATCCAACCTCGTCTATGACCAATTTTTGTAGTCAACCAAGGAATTCTTATTCTATCAACCAGAGGAGCCCATAAATAATTAAAAGCGTAGACGGCAAATATTAAACCAGCCCATCCTATTGTACTTCTGCTTAACCCATCTTCTTTTAACCAAAGACTTAAACTACTTCCTATTATTACCCAGGGAAAACCGCTAATAGCTCCAAGCAATAAAATCTTAGACATTCTTTTATCAAAATAAACTTTAAAAGAGTCTGATAATGATTGCTTTTTATGAATATCCATTATTTAGTTTCTCCAAAATGACGGAAAGAATAGAACAAGTACTGCAAATAGCTCTAATCTTCCGAGTAACATCCCTGCTGATAAAATCCATTTTGATAAATCTGGAATATCTTTATAATTTCCATTTGGCCCTATTATGTCTCCTAAACCAGGTCCTACATTGGAGATTGCACTAGCTGCTCCAGAAATTGAAGTTATAAAATCTAATCCACTAATTGAGAGAAGCATAGCTATTATCAAAAAGATAAATAAAAAAGTAAAAATGAAAATAATTACTGAATTGATAAAACTGTCTGAAATTTTCTGATTATTATATTTGGTAATAATAACGCTATTAGGAGAAATTAGTTTCTTTATCTGATTTTTTAAAAATAAAAGCAACATTTGCAACCTAAATATTTTTATTCCACATGCTGTAGAGCCTGCGCAGCCGCCTATGAACATTAGTAGTAAAAAGAATATAAGTGAAAATTTTCCCCATAATCCAAAATCATCAGTTACATACCCTGTCCCTGATAGAATCGAAATAACGTTGAATGAGGAAATTCTTATTTTATCGAACAAATTTCCCTCGTAGTTTATGAACAATAAATAAAGAAACATTACTATTATTGAAAAAAATAATAAATAAATTAGACCTTTAATTTGAACATCTTGAAAAAAAACCTTTCTATTTCCTTGGGCAAATTTTAAATAGGAAATAAAAGGTATACTACCCAATATAATAAACATACTTGCAACCATTTCTATGTTGGAATTTTTAAAAAAACCAATAGAGTCATTATGAGTAGAAAAACCACCAGTAGCTATTGTGGTCATTGAGTGACTAATACTATCAAAGATTGTCATACCAAAAATCCAATAAAAAAAACCACATAGAAATGTCAATATTATATAAGTAGAAATAATTATTGTAGCGACCTCAAAAGTACGTGGTAAAATTTTCTCAGTGCCGTCTGGACCTTCCATCTTAAATAGCTGCATCCCCCCAACTTTTAATAAGGGCAAAATAGTAATTGCCATCACCACTATGCCGATTCCACCTAGCCATTGCATTATGGCTCTCCATAACAAAATACTTTTAGGACTGTTATCTAAGTCAGATATGATAGTTGCTCCTGTCGTGGTAATACCTGACATACTTTCAAAGAATGCTTCGCTAAAACTAAAATCTTCAGCAGATAATAAGAAAGGCAAACTCCCAAAAATTGCCACCATAATCCATGCCAAAGATGAAAATAAAAATGTCTGCCTTAAGTTTAATTTAAATTCTCGCTCAAGATTAGCTAAAATAAAAAGAATCCCAATAAATATTGTGACAAATGATGAAGAAATAAAACTATGGCTGCCCTCATTCAAAATTATTTGAAGAGTATAAGGAGCCAGCATTGCCACTCCTAAAACGATCAATAATATACCTATTAAAAAAAATACAGTTTTGTTTGTAGCCATTGGGTCGAGATTATTTAAATAGATCTAAAATTCAACTTAATATCATGTAATTATAACTGTATTTTGCGTATAAAATTTAATAAACCTTAGTTATGCTTGATAACAAGATAATACAATCAACTTCATCTTGGCCTTTTGTTGAAGTACGTAAAGTTTTAAAAGATAGAAAAGAGATTATCAAGAAAAAGCAAAAAATTACTTTTCAAACCGGATATGGTCCAAGTGGGCTACCACATATTGGAACTTTTGGTGAGGTAGCAAGAACATCTATGATGATTAATGCTTTAAATCATATTCAGAAAATTAATCATGAGTTAATTACTTTCTCTGATGATATGGACGGCTTAAGAAAAGTTCCTGATAATATTCCAAATGATGAAGTTTTGAAAAAAAATATAGGAAAACCACTTACTTCAATTCCAGATCCATTCCAAAAATTTAATAGTTTTGGAGAACATAATAATGAAATGCTTAAAGAGTTTTTAAATAAATTTAAATTTAATTTTAAATTTAAAAGCTCAACCGAAAACTATAAAAAAGGAATTTTTAATGATTCACTCATGAGAGTTTTGGAAAAGTATGATGATATAATGAATATAATTTTACCAACTTTAAGAGAGGAAAGAAGAAAATCTTACTGTCCATTTTTACCTATTTGCCCCAAAACAGGAAAGGTTCTTGAGATACCTTTGGTCAGTATGAATAAAAAAACAGGTAAAGTTGTATTTAATAATGATAATGAGAAAATAGAAACAGATATTTTAAATGGAAATTGTAAATTACAGTGGAAAGTTGATTGGGCAATGCGATGGTTTACTTTCGACGTTGATTTTGAAATGTATGGTAAGGATTTGACAGAAAGCGCAATTTTGTCAAATAAAATTTGCCATGTTCTAGGAAAAACTCCACCTAATGGATTTGCATATGAATTATTTTTAGATGAAAAAGGAGAAAAAATTTCAAAATCAAAAGGTAATGGAATATCAATTGAACAATGGTTAAGATATGCCTCTCCCGAAAGTTTATCTTTGTACATGTATCCTAATCCTAAAAGAGCAAAAAAACTCTATTCTGAAGTTGTTCCTAAGACAGTCGATGATTATCTTAATTTATTAGAGAAATTTCCCACACAAGAATTAAAAGAAAAGATATTAAATCCTGTATGGCATATTCATAATGGCAATCCACCAGAGGAAAAAATTGTTATGCCTTTTTCTATGTTATTAAATTTAGTTGGTTCAAGTAATGCGGATAACAAAAAAATACTTTGGAAGTTTATTAATAGGTTTCATAAAGAAATTACTCCCTCAAAAAATAAAATATTTGATAGCCTTACAGAATATGCAATAAATTATTTCAAAGATAAAGTAGAGCCAAATAAAAATTTTAAAAAACCAAATTCAGATGAAAAAAAAGCTTTAGAAAAATTAATAACAAGATTAAAACAAATTGATCAAACTTTAAAGCCAGAGGATATTCAAACCCACGTTTATACGGTTGGTAAAGAAAATGGGTATGAAAAGAATTTAAGAGATTGGTTTAAACTTATTTATCAAGTCGTTTTTGGGGAAGAAAATGGACCAAGAATGGGTTTTTTTATAAGTTTTTTTGGACTTAAAGAAACAATTCAATTAATAAATGAAAAAATAAAATAATAAAATGTTTTCAATTTTTAAACCTTATATATTTTCTTTAGACCCAGAGGTAGCGCACGATTTAGCAATTAAGTCATTAAAACTAAACTTTTTACCAAAAAGTATTTTTAGTGTGGAGGATGAGGAGTTTTTGAAAACCACATTATTAAATAGAAAATTACCTAATCCAATAGGGTTAGCAGCAGGATTTGACAAAAGCGCAGAAGTTTATAATTCCTTATTTAAGCTTGGGTTTGGATTCGTTGAAGTGGGTACAATTACACCAAAAAGGCAATTAGGCAATCCTAAACCAAGAGTTTTTAGGCTAGAAAAAGATCAAGCATTAATAAATAGACTTGGTTTTAATAATCACGGCTCAGAAATTGTTTCAAAAAGAATAGCTAATGACATTCCAAGTGGATTTTTAGGAATAAATATTGGTCCGAACAAAGACACAAAGAATAAAGAAGAAGATTATTATTATTGTTTATCTAAACTTTCGAAGCATGCTGGTTACATAACAATAAATATTTCATCTCCTAACACTCAAGGGCTTAGAAATTTTCATGAAAAAAAAGAATTAGAAAAGCTATTAAATGGAATAAATAAAATTAGAAAAGATAATAATATCGAAAAAGAAATTGTAATTAAACTTTCTCCAGATATTAATTCCAGTGAAGTAAGTAGTATTTTAGATTTAATAATCAAGTTTAAAATAGGCGGCATTATAGTTAGCAACACTACAGAAACCAATCGAGAGAGTTTATCTGATACAAAAAAAAATGAACAAGGTGGGTTGTCAGGCCAACCTTTAAAAGATCTTTCTACTAATTTAATAAAAAAATTTTATAAGGAGACAAAAGGAAAAATACAAATTATTGGAGTTGGAGGTGTTGACTCAGGACAAGCAGCTTTTGAGAAAATTATTGCAGGCGCAAATGCGGTTCAATTATATACGGGGATGGTATTTAAAGGACCAGGAGTAGTTAAAGATATGAAAAAGGAGCTAATTTCAATTTTAAAAAAAGAAAATCTAAAAAATGTAAGCGAAGCTGTAGGAATTAACTCTTGACCGTTCTTAATGCTCAACATATATAACGAAGATAAATTATGTCAAAAAGATGTGAATTAACAGGTATATCCCCTCTTAAAGGTCATAACGTGAGCCATGCTAAGAATAAAACTAAGAGAAGGTTCTTGCCAAATTTAAAAAAAGTTACCTTTAAAAGCGATATACTCAAAAAAAATATAAAATTAAACGTGGCTAATGCTGCTTTAAGAACAGTTGATTTTAAAGGAGGTCTTGATAAATTCCTATTAGCCTCAAAAAACAAAAAATTATCAAAAAGAGTAAAAAAAATTAAAGCGTCTATTTCAGCAAAAGTATAATATGAATTTGTATTACAAACTGTCCTTATTAATGGGTATTGTTGTAGTAATTTCAAATTTTTTAGTACAATTCCCTATTCACCATTTTGGTCTTAATGAAATTTTAACTTACGGAGCGTTTAGCTATCCTATAACCTTTTTTATAACTGATTTAGCTAATAGGGCTTATGGGAAAGTAATTGCAAGAAAAGTAGTCTACTTTGGTTTTGTAATAGGAGTTCTTCTTACATTAATTGTATCAACAAATTTTTCAGATTTAATCTCAATAAGAATCGCAATTGGATCTGGAGTTGCTTTTTTTATTGCACAAAACTTAGATGTTCAAATATTCGATCGTTTGCTGAAAAAAAGCTGGTATATTGCACCACTTACCTCATCTTTAGTTGGATCTATCACAGACACTTTTTTATTTTTTTCAATTGCTTTTTATGCAACAGGGGTTCCATGGCTTACCTTAGCATTCGGAGATCTAGCTGTTAAATTTTTAGTGACAATAGTCATGTTAATACCATTTAAACTCTTACTTAAAAAAATTAGAGATTTGAATGAAAATTCAATTTCTAAAATTAACCCTTAATGGATTGTATTCTTATCTTTGTCCACAAATAAATCAGTGAGTTGATTTATCATTACATCTCCTAAGTCTTGCACATCAGCAATTTTTACCGCTCTATTGTAATATCTTGTAACGTCATGACCTATTCCGATAGCTAGAAGTTCTATATTAGATTTGTTTTCTATCCATTTAACTGTTTTTTTTAAGTCATTCTCTAGATAGTCACTAGTATTAGTTGACAGAGTAGAATCATCAACTGGAGCTCCATCAGAAATAACCATCAATATTTTTCTGTCCTCTTTTCTTTTGTTCATTTTGTTAAAAGCCCATTTAAGTGCCTCTCCATCTATATTTTCTTTCAGCAAACCCTCTTTTAACATAAGCCCTATATTATTTTTAGCTTGTCTCCAGGGTGTATCTGCAGACTTGTAAATAATATGTCTTAAGTCATTAAGTCTACCAGGTAAATTAGGCTTATCATTTTTCATCCATTTTTCTCTTGAAGATCCACCTTTCCAATGTTTGGTTGTAAATCCCAATATTTCTACTTTAACCATGCATCTTTCTAACGTCCTGGATAAGATATCTGCACAAATTGCTGCCACTGAAATTGGCTTTCCTCGCATTGAACCTGAATTATCTATTAATATAGTAACCAAGGTATCTTTAAACTCAATTTCTTTTTCTTTTTTGAATGAAAGAGAATTAAATGGATCCATAATTATTCGTGGAAGTTTTGAGGTATCTAGTAAACCTTCTTCTAAATCAAAGTCCCAAGATCTATTTTGTTTAGCTAACAATTTTCTTTGCAATTTATTCGCTAATTTAGATATAAAATTCTTAAGTTGCAACAATTGTTGGTCTAAGTTTTTTCTTAATCTAATCATTTCTTCTAAATTTTCTAATTCCTCAGCTTTTACAACTTCATCAAATTCTTCAGTATACGTCTTGTATTGATTATTATTGAAATTTTTTAAGCCTCTTTTTTTAAAGTCGGGTCTTGCGTTATCGCTTACTTCTACTTCTTCTTCAGCGGTATTTGACTCTTTTGCCTCATTTTCAAGGTCTGGAATACCAGCGTCAATAGACATCTCCTCATTTTTCTCATCTTTTTGTTTAGATTTATGTTCATTATTTTGAGGTTTTGATTGTTTATCATCATTTTTACTTTCATCTTCTCTTTTTTCTTCTTCATTAAAGTTTTCATCTAAACTCATTTTTGAAATCAATTTAGAGACAAGCGAGTTAAAATTCTCTTGATCTAAAGTTAAATCTTTTAATTTTGGTATTTTATCTTTAAATTGATCATTTAGGTCTTTTTTGTAGAATTTAAATTTTTTTTCTAATTCATTATCACTTTTAAAGTTTAAAAATTTAATTCTAAGGTAGTTTTCAAACGACTCTACAATTTTATCCTCACTATTTTTTAAATCTAATCCAGAAACTCTCTTAATGTAGAATTTTTCTATATTTTTTTTCACTCCTTTAAAATAACTTGTGCCAATTTTCTCACATCTTATTTTTTCTGAGATTTTATATAATTTTTTAGAAATATTACCATCGGGCTCATACTTTTTTAGTATTTTTTTATCTGAAAATCTTATTCTTAATGACTTAGAGTCTGCTATTGCCCTAATATCTTCGTAATTAGATTTATCTCTGTTTCTCTCTAAATCTGGTAATTTAATTGAATAATTTGAAGATTTTGAATTTTGATTACCAAAAAGTACCTCAATTTTTTCAGAATTAGATAATGATCTTACAGTCGAGCTGATTGCTGCTTTGAAATCTTCTAACTTTTCCTTTTTACTTTCCACTTTATAAAGTGACATTTATTGATGATTCAGGAAGGTCTTCGCCAAAGCATCGTTGGTAATATTCTGATATTATTTTTTTTTCTAATTCGTCACATTTATTTAAAAAAGTTAACCTAAATGTATATCCTTTATCTTTAAAAATCTCTGTATTTTCAGCCCAATGCAAAACTGTTCTAGGGCTCATGAGCGTTGAAATATCGCCGTTTATGAAGCCTTTTCTTGTAAGGTCTGCGACTTTGATCATATTTGAGACTAATTCTTTTCCATCCTTACTGTTGAAATTTTTATTTTTAGCCAGAATGATTTCCAACTCTTTTTCAAATGAGAGATAATTTAATGTTGAAACGATATTCCATCTATCCATTTGACCTTGGTTTATTTGCTGAGTACCATGATATAAACCTGTAGTATCACCTAAACCAACAGTATTTGTGGTAGCAAAAATTCTAAAAAAATCATGCTGTTTTAAGACTTTATTCTTATCTAATAAGGTAAAGTTACCCTCGTTTTCTAAAACTCTTTGTATTACAAACATTACATCTGGTCTCCCTGCATCATATTCATCAAATACTAGTGCCACAGGATTTTGTATAGACCATGGAAGTATACCCTCCTTAAATTCAGTTATTTGTTTACCATCTTTCAATATAATCGCGTCTTTACCAATTAAATCAATTCTACTGATATGGCTGTCTAAATTAACTCTTATGCAAGGCCAGTTTAGTCTAGCTGCAACTTGCTCTATATGAGTAGATTTTCCAGTGCCATGGTAACCTTGTATTAATACTCTTTTATTGAAGGAGAAACCTGCGAGAATTGCAAGAGTTGTATCTTTGTCAAATTTATAATCTGGATCTATTTTTGGCACGTAATCATTTTTTTTCGAAAAAGCTCCTACCTTCATGTCGCTGTCAAATCCAAAAGTTTGCTTGACAGATAATTTTATGTCAGTTTTTTGCAAAAGAGGTTCTGTATTCATTTTTTTCCTAAAGTTTTTTTAAGTTGGCTATATGCCAGTGTTATTTTTTTTAATTTGTCTTCAAATTTTTTACTGCCTTGGTTTTTATCAGGATGATATTTTTTTACAAGCTCTTTAAATTTTGATTGAATTTTTTCCCATTTTACGTCTTCATTTAGCTCCATAGCCTGCAGAGCATCCCTGTCAGTTTGTGAAATTTTAGCTTTCTTAAAATCTTTGTAGTTTGAAGTTTTAAATATATTAAGTTTGTCATCTAATGCATTATTCCAAAGTATATTAAAAAAATTTTCAGAAGAGCCAAAGTTTTTTGTACTTTTATGCCATGTTAAGTCAGATTTTATAAAATACTCAATTTCTTGGTCTGTCATATTTTCAAAATAATTCCAATTTTTATTAAAGATTTTAATATGTTCAAGACAAAGTAATCTATATTTTTTGCTATTATCCCTTTCAATAGGGGCCTTGTAGAGGCCTGGTTTTTTGCAGTTATCCCAATCACAAATTATTTTCATAAATTTAATCTATATAGTAAAATTTAAATAATGGATAATTATTTTAAAAAAATTGAAAATAAATTAAAGAAAGAAATAAGTATTGAAAAAATCAAAATAATTGATAATTCTTATAAACATAAAGGTCATAAATTCTTTAGCCCTGATAAGTTACATTTACATATTAAAATTGAGTCATTGTACTTAAAATCTTTGTCAAGAGTAAAAGCACATAAACTAGTTATGAAAATATTAGACCAAGATTTAAAATTTAAAATCCATGCCCTAGAAATTAGTATTGACTAATTTTACGACTTAACATTTTAATTTCATTTGTTGAAATTTTATTTTTATTTGGCATTGTAGTTCTACCAATATCTTTAAGTAAAATAAAATTTATTTTTTTATCATTATTCTTTTTATCATTGCTCAAAAATGGAATAAGATTTTTTATGTTCTTTTGATTTGAGTATTTTTTTACAGTGTATTTTAAATTATTCTCTTTATAGATTTCTTCAATAATTCTTAAAACTTTATAGCTACAAATTTTTTTTATATGGGATAGCCTAACTGCTAAAATTATTCCTGATAACACAGCCTCTCCATGACTAACTTTTTTTGAATAATTATTTTTTGCTTCTATTGCATGCGCAAAAGTATGTCCGAAGTTAAGCAACATTCTTAAACCTTTTTCAGACACGTCTTTATCGACAAAATATTTTTTAATTTTACAACTTTTTTTAATTGCATAAATTAATTCTGCCTGTTTTTTTGATAAAATTTTTTTTGAATTTTTTTTTAACCAATAAAAAAATTTTTTATCTTTTATAATTGAGTGTTTCAATATTTCAGCATAACCACATACCATTTCCTTTTTAGGCAGTGAGTTTAAAAAGGACGTATCGCTGATTACTAATTTTGGTTGATAAAATGAACCAACAAGATTTTTACCAAAAACAGTATTAACTCCTGTTTTGCCACCAATTGACGAGTCAACTTGTGCAAGTAAAGTTGTGGGAACGTTAATAAAATCTATACCTCTTTTAAATATACTTGCAATAAAACCTACTAAATCTCCCGTGATACCACCGCCAACACTAATAATTAAATCTGATCGATTAAAATTAAGTTTTAAAAGCTTATCTAAATAAAAACTAACTGTTTTAACAGATTTAGTTTTTTCACTAGCATCAAATTTTAAAAAAGAAATTTCATAACCTTTAAGTTTATTTTTAAATATCGTCCTAAATTTTTTTGGTACATTTTTGTCTATGAAGACTCCAATTTTTTTAACTTTAGGAAAGCTATGTTTTAATTTTATTGGCAAAATTTTCAATACATCGTTACCAATAAATATTGAGTAATTATAATTTTTACTTCTTAATTTAATTTCTTGAGTTTTCATAAAGTCTTATTATTTTTTTAACAACAATTTCTTGTTTTAAAAAATTACATTTAATTTTGTAATCTGCTTCATTATAAGTTTTCTTTCTTTTTAAGTAAATTTTATAGATTTCCTCATCAAGGTTTTTTCTGAATAATAAAGGTCTTTTTCGTGATCTTCTCAACCTTTTGATTAATTCTACCAAACTTACGTCTAGCCAAAAACTGATACACGTGTTTTTGACCGTTTTCCTAATCGCATTATTGAGGAAGGCTCCTCCGCCTAAAGATATAACCGAATTATGTTTATTTAATTCTCTTAAGCTTATATCATTTTCCAATTTCCTAAAGTACGTTTCATTCTTTTTTTTAAAGATTTGATTTATAGAACATCCCTCTTTTAATTCTATAATTTTGTCTATATCAACAAATGTAAATGAAAGCTTTTTTGCAAGCTTTTTTCCAATTGTTGACTTACCAACTCCCATCATTCCAGTTAAAACAAGGTTTTTACTCATTAAATTTTCTTATTTTGAAATTGATTTTTCATAATTATGTCTTATTTTTTGAGTTTAAATTAAATCAAAAAGTATGCAACTTAAATACAACAGACAACCAAGCCTAGGAAGTTCCTTACTTAAAACACTTATTAAGCTTTTAATCGTATGTGTAATTTTCATTGTCTCAATTTTTTTAATTGAAAAAATAAAATTTCCAAGTCCAGAAAAAAATTACGAAATTGACATTACAAATGATATTAAAAAACTCTAGCAGTATTTTAAGCTCATTAATTTTTTTGATTTTAATAACCTCTGTTTTTGGAGATGAAAAAATTGATATTTGGAAAAATAAAAAAAATAATAATAACTTAAAGAATGAACAAATCCAAAAACCTGATACAAAAAAAATTGATAATTTAGATAAAAAACTTTCTATTTCACCTACAAAGTCTATTGAAATCGAAAATAGTACAATAGATGCCTCAGATAAAAACCAAGTATTCGGAATATACGATCCAGAGGATTTTAATTTTAATTTAAATATGTGGTCAGCAACAAAGGCTGAGGATGTTAGGGCAAGTTTAAAAAGAATTAAAAAAATAAAACTATCGGAGACATCTAATGAAATTTTCGAAAATGTTTTGTTATCTTTTTCATTTCCTCCTGAAGGCATGAAAGATAAAGAATTCGTTAATCTTAAAATGAATTGGCTAATTGAGAATAATCGGCCTGAACTGATTGAAAGCTTTTTAAAACAAAACAATGAATTTAACGGCAAAAGTAGAGCCGTGCAATTTTTAGTTGACAGTAATATTTCACGTGCAGATATTAAAAAAGGTTGTGAAAAAATTCGTTTTATTGACAGCACTATAAAAGATGCTTATTTGGAAAAATTCAAAATTTATTGTTTAGTTTTTGATAATAAAAACTCACAAGCCCAACTTCTATTAGATCTACTCAGGGAACAAAAACAATCTGATAAATTTTTTGATGATAAAATAAATTATCTACTAGGTATCTCAAAGCAAACATCAAATAAAATAAATGATAAAAATCTATTAAATTTTTATCTTTCAAGCATAACTATAAAAGACTTTACATATACTCCTACAAAAAAAACAAAAAAAGAGATATGGAGATATCTTAACGCTGCAAATTTAATTAAACTAGAGGATATTAATGATAAAGAGAGAATTAAAGAATTAGAAACTGCTGCCCATCTTGGGCAAGTTGATGAAAATATTATATTTGATATATATAAACAAATTCCGTTTAACCTTAACACCTTGATAAATGCAAACAACGTGTATCAAACTCTTGACCAAACTGACGCAAGATCACTTGTTTACCAAAAATTTTTACTCTCAGACAGTTTAGACGCTAAAGTGGAATATCTTTTTTTATTGGAAGAATTATTTAAAAAAGATAACTTACAAAATGCTTACACGAAAATTTTTATTAATAATCTTAAAGATATAGGACTAGATAATATTCCAGAAAAATATAAAGAAATTACAGAAAATAAAATAAAAAAAAATGAAAATAAAAATCTTGGTAAAGTCAAATACAATGATAAAATTTTGCATCAATCAAAAATCATCAAGTTTTACTTAGAAAACGAAGAACAGAAAAAGGTCCAAAAAGATATAGATAAAATTTTTAGAAAAATAAGTAAAAATAGAAAATATTTTTACTCAGCAAAAGATTTGGCATTGATTAATTCTTTAATTAAAGATGGTTTCAAAATTCCCGAAAACTTAGATCTACAGGATTTATCTGCTAAATACGATGTACCACAAAACTTATTAAGTCTAATTAAAAATAAACAAAATGCTTTTTTAGTTTTGAAAATTGTTGAGATTATTGGTGAAGATGAGCCTCATGAATTGGATCCTGAGAGTATCTACTTTATTACAAGACTTCTTAATGAAATGAACTTGATAAAAATTCGAAATAAAGTTTTAATTTCTGCACTACCCCAAAGAGTATAATTAGAATATAATATTCTAATTATGCCTAAAAGAGAGATAATAATCGAACCAGATCCAATACTTAGAAAAAAGAGTGATGATATCGAAAATGTAAATGATCAGATTAGAAAATTACTAGATGACATGCTTGAGACTATGTATGCAGCACCAGGAATTGGATTAGCTGCAGTTCAAGTTGGATTATTGAAGAGAATAATAGTAATAGATATTTCAAAAGAAGAAAAAAAAAATCCTTTATTTTTAATAAATCCAAAAATTATCTTTAGATCTAAGAAAATGTCTATTTACGAAGAAGGATGTTTGTCTATTCCTGGTCATTTTGCAGAAATAGAAAGACCAGCAGAATGCCACATTGATTATATAGACTACAATGGAAAAAAGAAATTTTTAAAAGCTAATGGCATTTTATCTACTTGTATTCAACATGAAGTTGATCATTTAGATGGTAAATTATTTATTGATTATTTATCAAAATTAAAAAAAGATATAATAATTAAAAAACTCTTAAAACATAAGAAAGAGACAAAAAAAGTTATTCTTTAAATGGCATTAAATATAATTTTCATGGGTACACCCAAATTTTGCCTTCCAATTTTAAATGCAATAAAAAAATCTGAACATAATATTATTGGGATATATACCCAGCCTCCTAAAAAAAAGGACCGAGGGCAAAAAATTGATTTAACACCTGTGCATAAATTTGCAATTGAAAATAGCATTAATATTAGACACCCTGAAAATCTAGATACAAACGAAGAAATAAATTTTTTTAAAAAAAAAAAAACCTGATGTTATTTTAGTTGTAGCTTACGGTAAAATAATACCATCTAAATTATTAGAAATTGAGAATACTTTATTCTTAAATATTCATGCCTCATTATTACCTAAGTGGAGAGGAGCTGCTCCAATACAAAGGTCTATTATGAATCTTGATAGAGAAACAGGTGTATCAATAATGAAAATAATTCCAAAATTAGATGCCGGTCCCGTTATGATGAAATCAAAAGTTAAAATTTCAAAAGACACTAATTTTGAAGACTTAACCTTGCAATTATCAGAGATAAGTTCAAAATTAATTTTGCAATCACTAGATCGCGTTGAAAAAGGAAGTGTGAAATTCGATAAACAGGATGAGTCAAAGATTTCATACGCAAAAAAAATTACAAAAAAAGAGACAAAAATTATTTGGAGCCAGAAAGCTAAATTTATAATCGCGAAGATCAATGCATTAAGTCCAACTCCTGGTGCCTGGTTTTCGCTAAAAGGCTCAAGGATTAAAGTTATTAAGGCTGTCGAGGTTAAAGGATCTGGTAATCCTGGTGAAATAATTGACAGTAAATTTGTTATAGCATGTTCAGAAAATGCCATTCAAATTTTAGAGCTTCAAAAAGCAGGCAAAAGAAAAATGATAATTTCAGAATTTTTAAAAGGAAATACTTTAAATGTAGGTTTTAATGTACAGTGACATCTTTAATTACTTAATTAAAATTGAATACGATGGTACCAAATTTGTAGGATGGCAATATCAAAAGAATGGTAAGTCGATTCAGGAGACTATAGAAAAAGTACTTTCTAAAATATTAAAAGAAAATATTAAGATAATAGGATCTGGTAGAACTGATAAAGGTGTTCATGCTATTGGACAATATGCTAATTTTAAACTTGATAAAAAAATATATAATAAAAAAAAATTTTTAAATGCCTTAAATTTTTTTTTAAATAGAGACTTGATTTCAATCATTGATTTAAAAAATAAAAAAATTTCTTTTAACTCGAGATATGATGCAAAAGAAAGAATTTATGAATACAAAATTATTAACAGAGAGGGAGGTTTATCATTAAATAAAAATAAAGCATGGCATATTAAACGTAAAATGGATTTAGCAATTTTAAAAAAAGGAGCAAAATCGCTAATAGGCAATCATGATTTCTCTACTTTTAGAGCCTCTTCGTGTTCAGCAAAATCACCTGTTAAAAAAATGAATACAGTGCAAATAATCAAAAAAGGAAAAGAAATCTCAATAGTTTTTAAATCAAAATCTTTTTTACAAAATCAAGTAAGATCAATGGTCGGTTGTTTAGTATATTTGTCATGTGGTAAATGGGACTTAAAGTATTTTGATAATGTTTTTAAATCTAAGAAAAGATCAAAGTGTGCACCGCCAGCACCTGCATGTGGTTTATATCTAAAAAATGTTAGGTATTAATTGATATTTTTTAATCCATATCTCTTTAATGAGTTAAGCGAAATACATATTAAAGAGAAAAAATTTTGTAAAAAATTTAATTTGTTGAAATCTTTATTAATCTTCCAAATCCAATAAATGTTTAGCAAATTATTACTTTGCAAAGAATTGTTCCTTATTCTATATTTTACCAAAAAATCGTCTAAACAATAAGCATTGTAATTTTTAAGAATTTTACACTTAAAAAAATAATCTTCACAAATTTTAGAATTAGTAAATTCTGCGCCATTAATTATATTTCTTTTTAGCATCATTGAACTAGTACATATACTTGTGTTATGAATAAAATCTTTAAAATTATATTCTTTAGGCGGTGCAATATATTTAAATTTTTTCCCAAAAGTCTCATAATTTGTATATGTAAAAAAATAGTTATTACCCTCCATAAATCTTATCTGAGTTTCTAATTTATCTTTTTTCCATATGTCATCAGAGTCAATAAATGCCAAATAAGGTGACTTAGACTTTTTAATTCCCAAATTTCTACAGTATCCTGCTCCTTTATTTCTTTTAAGCCAATAAACTTTAATTTTTTTATTTTTAGAAAATTTTTTCAAAATTTTTATAGTTTTTTTATCAGAGCAGTCGTCAACTATTATCAAGTTCCAATGTTTATATGTTTGGTTGATTACACTTCTTATAGTTTCATTAATAAATTCTGAACTATTATAATTGGGTAATATTATATCTACTTTAATTTTTTTTTCTTTTTTATTCGCCATCTTGAACCTTCACGTATAATATATCCTACACATTTTTTTGATCCACATTTGCATGGGTATTTTGCATAATCTTCATCAAATCCAAAACCATAATCATAAGAAAGTTCTTCCCCCTTTTTTATATTTTTCATAGCAAATACCCATATCTTAAAACCTCTACCAAAAACTTCACAATTAGGATCGCAAGAGTGATTTATTAATCTAGCTGTATTAAATTTATAATCTCCATCAAGATCGTATCTTTTATTTATATTAAAAAGGTAAATCGCATTTTCATTTTCAAATTTAGGGTCATTATCACTTTTTTTAACTGAAATAACTTTTCCCTTGTATTCTATTATTTTCGTGCCTTTTTTAATGTCAAGGTTTGCATATAATCCTCTCTTATCTATTTTGGATTTTTTAATTCTGTACAATCTCACCTAAAATATTCTATTAATATATTTTGATATATTTTTGTAAGTTTCCTTAAATCTGTTAAAGAAACACATTCGTCCACTCTATGCATAGTTTTATTAACCAATCCAAATTCAAGACATGGAGAGATTTTTTTGATAAATCTTGCATCTGATGTACCTCCAGTTGTAGATAACTTTGGATTTATTTTTGTTATTTTCTTAATAATTTTTTTTGCCATAAATATTGTCTTTTCTGGCTTTGTTAAAAAAGCCTCTCCGTTTACCATATAATCAATTTTATAATTACATTTATTTTTTTTACTGATTTTTCTTACAATCAAGTTTACTTTTTTCTTTAAAGAACTAGATGTATGTAAATTGTTATATCTAATGTTGAATTGAGCTTTGGCTCTAGCAGGAATTACATTATGAGCCTTATTATCTACATTTATTGAAGTAAATTCTAAATTAGATGGTTGAAAATTTTTATTACCTTTATCAAGTTTTTTTTCCTTTAGCTTTTTACATATAGCAACC
>MDTA01079139.1_pt1 | contig 19472 bp, 11 predicted proteins | sample 811151 | NCBI WGS metagenome assembly MDTA01 (sample SAMN05326648, study PRJNA326480) | marine metagenome | isolation source: seawater | place: Indian Ocean: South | collected 2010 | reverse complement strand
TGTTGAGTGTGTGGAAACATATCGATTGGTTGAATTTTAATAGCTATATAGTGATCACTCATGAGTTTCATATCTCGTGCTTGTGTAGCCGGATTACAGCTTACATATATGATTCGCTCCGGGTTTAATTGAACAAGTACTTTAATTACATTTTGATGCATGCCCATTCTAGGGGGATCAGTGATAATCAGATCTGGACGTCCATGAATCTTAATAAAAGACCCGCTGAGCACATCCTTCATATCTCCAGCGTAAAATTCAGTATTATCAATTTTATTAAGCGAAGAGTTAAAACGGGCATCCTCAACTGCTTCAGGAATGGATTCTATTCCTATAACCTTTCTGCAATTTTTGGCAATAAAGTTGGCAATGGCTCCAGCGCCTGAATAGAGGTCAAATACAAGCTCTTTACCTTTCAAATCGGCAAATTCTTCTATTTTTTTATAAAGTTCGTAGGCTTGTTTTGAATTAGTTTGAAAAAATGATTTAGGGCCAATTTTAAAGTTTAGATTACCTATTTTTTCGATGATAAAATCCTTTCCCTTATGAGTTATGATGTGTTGATCGTAAATGGTTTCATTTTTTTTCAAATTCACTAAGTAAAGTAGGGAAGACAACTGTGGAAACTGCTTTGAGAGAAATTGCATGACTTTTTTTATTTTCTCCTGATCAGATTCTCCAAATTGAACAATCACCATGGTCTCTTGTGTAGTGGTTGTTCGAATGATCAGGTTCCTCAATAAGCCTTTCTGTTTTCTAATATCGTAAAAAGTGAGGTTATGAGTGTCTGAAAAACTTTTTAACGCCAACCTAATTTCATTTGACGGATTTGGCTGTAGGTGACAGTGGTTAATATCCAATATTTTATCAAACATTTTTGGAATATGGAAGCCCAATGCATTTTTATTGATAGGTCCTTTTTTTTCAATTTCTTCCCGAGTGAGCCATTTTTTATTAGAGAAGGTATACTCCAATTTATTGCGATAATGATCTGTTTCAGCTGATCCTAAAATAGGCTCCGCTTTAGGCAGCTTCATTTTACTTATTTTCCTTAGATTTTCTCTGACTTGTTGGGCCTTAAATCTTAACTGCGCAGGATAATTTAGATGTTGCCATTTACACCCACCGCAGACACCGAAATGTTCACATAATGGCGCTGTCCTATCGATCGATTTTTTATGAAAAAATATAGGATGTCCAATCAGATACTTTTTTTCTCTACCAATGATTTTGACATCTATGAAATCTCCAGGAGCACCTTGATTCACAAAAATGACTTGACCATCTTTTCTACCCACCGCTTTTCCGCTAGAAGAAATACCTGTAATTTCCATTTTTTCAATAATCTCTACTTTTCGCATAAAGCGTAAAAGTAGTAATTGTGATGGATTACTCTTCTATCATTTGCTCATTCTTGAGTTCTAAGTTAGATTAGCTAGACTTACTTATCAAGTATGAAAAATATTTTTTCAGTCATCGTTATTTTCATCACACTGCCTACTATGTCTTATCATATTGTGGGGGGGGAGATTGAATTTGAGATGGTATCCTCGGGCGAATATCGCATTAATTTGGTTCAATATTTTGATCGATTTCAAACGGATAATCCGAATCCCGAGAATCAAGTTCGAGTATATATTTTTCGAAACTCTGATGGGGTGGAAATGTCTAATCATATTTTAAATTTGGATGCTGAATCTTTGGTGAATTATACTAATCCAGAATGTTCTTGGGAACAATTGATTACTTCAAGAGTAATTTGGACGGGTGTAGTTGTTTTAAATCCTGAAGACTACTCCGATATCGAGGGTTATTCCATTGTTTGGGAGCGTTGCTGTAGAAATGCAGGAATAAAAAATATAATAAATCCTGGGGGTACAGGTATGAAATATGTAACTGAAATACCTCCGCTCTGGGGTACAAATAATCAATTGTTTATCAATTCTTCACCTCAGTTATTTGCCCCTTTGGGAGATTATGCGTGTATAAACCAACTTTATTATTCAGAATTTACAGGGATAGATCCCGATGGAGATTCATTGGTTTATTCATTGGCTAGACCTTTAAATTCATCCTCCGCGGTGGCTTTACCTATTCCTCAGCCTGCACCGCATCCCTTAGTATTTTTTTCAGAGGGTTATAATTTAGATAACATGATTCTGGGAAATCCCAGTCTCTCCATTAGCGACCGTGGGTTGTTACGTGTTAATCCGAGTGAGTCAGGATTATTTTTGTTCTCAGTTGTCGTTGAGGAATTTAGAGCAGGCTTAAAAATTGGTCAGGTACAACGTGATTTTCAATTGTTGGTTAGGTCCGAGGGATGTGATCCTCCGGATCCCCCAGTGGTGGGTATTCAAATTCCTGAGAATGACAATTTTATTCCAGAAATAGATGTATTGAATTATAGTTTATCGGATGATAAATGTTTTGATTTTATTGTACGAAATATTAGTCCTGGAGAGACAATTAGTTTAATGGCGGAGGGCGTTAATTTTGAGGAAGAAGTGAATGATATTTTTGAATTTAATATTTATGAGGACGTTAAATCTGATTCACTAGTAATTGAGGTTTGTGCACCTGGTTGCCCACCACTTACAGGCATACCTTTCATTATTGATTTAATTGCTGGAGATGATGCCTGTCCTTTACCTCAAATGGACACCTTACGTTTGAGCATCAAAGTGGAGCCCCCATCTAATATTTATCCGACTTATGATGTTTTGTATCTAGATACGCTTATTTCAGAGGGTGTCCGAATAGAGTTTCCAATTCATTCCTTTGATGAGGATCTTGATGATTTGAGTATTGATTATTTTGTAAGTGGACTTGCAGATCCCAGTATTTTTGGATTTTCATTAGAAGAAACAGAAAATGTTCCGGGTAATTTAAGTGCTGTCTTGGTTTGGGATACTCAATGTGGGAAGTATGATTTTTCAGAGAGACAGCAGTTTGATGTTTTTGTAGTTGTAGAAGATGACGATACTTGTCAAAATTCAAATTTAAATTATGCCCAATATGATTTATCTATAAATCTACCTTTAAATACCGAACCAATTATTTCTGTTCCAAAATATCCTGACTTTCAAGTTACCATTGAACCTAAAGAAATCCTAAATTTTACTCTTTTTAGTGAAGATGAAGACGGAGATCATATTAGTTTAAGTATGGATGGAATTGGGTTTAATCCTTTTGATTTAGGAATAGATTTTCAAGAGAGGGTAGGTGAAAATAATACTGAAGCTGATTTTAGCTGGGCAGCTGACTGTAATTACTTATCTGCCTCTGGCGTTGATAAATTTGAGTTCCTTTTTATGGCTGAAGATGAGGATAAATGCAATATTGCTAATACAGATACGGTAATTTTTGTAGTCAATGTGGTCGCTCCGGAAAATCAAAGTCCAGTAATTGAAAGATTTGAACCCATACAATTAGAGGTAAATGAGCCTTTTAGCCTTCAGATTGAAGCATTTGATTTCGATATGACAGATAGTATTAGTTTGGGTTTTTCCGAAGAGTTCAGAAGACCTAATTCTCCATCTTTGCAAATGAAAACCCGAACAGGACGAGGGGTGGTAGATGCAACGCTTTATTGGCAACCAGAATGCTCCTTATTGAGAAATGGTGCTAATTCAACTTATGACTTAATTTTCATTGCTGAAGATGATCATTGTCCTTCTTCGGCATACGACACTACTAAAATACGCTTTGAAATAGTAGAAACTAGAACTAGATTCGAAAATTTTTTACCACCAAATGCCTTTTCTCCCAATGGAGATGGCTTCAATGAAGTATTCAGGTTATCGGGTTATGATGACTCTACTAAAAACTTACCTACAGACAATTGTGAAGATACTTTTGAATATGTTGCCATTTACAACCGCGTGGGTATTGAGGTTTTTTACAGTGAGGACCGATCCTTTGTTTGGGAGGGAAAACAGTCACCTCCAGGCCTTTATTATTATCTGTTAAATTTTTCAAAAACTGATTATAAGGGGCATTTAATGTTACTTAAATGAATAAAAGTTTGTGTGTTTTGATAAACACCTCTTGATCGTACCAGAGAATTTTGATCCACGTGTCATGCCTACTTAATACCTCAATGAGATGACCCTTTTCAACAATCTCAATTGGTTCAGCACCTGCTGATGGTGCCGACATGAGAATCGCATTGTCAGCTTTGATGATAGCTTGGTCATTTTTAAATAAGTCGTTGACCAAAATTCCCAAAGTAAAAATTATCACTATTTGAGTATAAATGAGGATACGTAAGGACTTCTTTGATTGTTTTTTTCGAAAGCTCAAAAAAGTTAAAAGCAATAAAGTTATAATTATGCTCATTTCAATTTCTTTTTTAAATTCAATTAATAGATTTCTAAAGAAGTAATAATCTGAGTATTCATAACCCAATAAATCATTTTTCTCTGCAATGTCTCTCATCTTATCTAGGGCTTTCTCATTTGATGTAAGAGTGTAGTATTTATTTAAATGAAAAAGGGCTTGAACATAGTCCCCTAGTCCTTCATTAATGTAGGCTAGTTTTAATAAAAGAGCAGGACTAGTTTTTCCTGACGCAATTATCTCACTAAATATTACCTTCGACTCAGTGTATTTCTTTGACTTAAAGAGTGAATCTGCCTTATATAATTTGGGACTAGCTTCACTGTCTAAGGCAGATACAATAAAAAATACTAAAAATAATAAAAACTTATATTTCATTTAGTTTGATTTTGTATCATGGGTGCATAGTTTTGCACCGCAAATTAATCAAAGTAAATATCATTTAACCAAGTAATTTTTGGGAAAAAATACAATGATTCGTTAGCTCAGCTGGTAGAGCATCTCCCTTTTAAGGAGAGGGTCCTGGGTTCGAACCCCAGACGAATCACTTGTATGGTTAAAACATTCACTAAATTTAAGTGGATGTTTTTTTTTGGGCTTCATGGGATTTGCTATTTTTCGTTGTTTTTATTTTCACAAATTTCGTGAGAGATGGCGTTTATGTATTTTCAAATAATTAAGTAACAGGTAGTTTATTTTTCAAAATATAGTTGAGCGACTTTTCAAATACATCATTATTGAAATGATAAATGTAATGTTTAACATGTAAAAAAATATGACCATGCGTTGTTCTTTTTTCCTTATTTTTTTATTTTCAATTCTTTTTCAGTCTCGGTCTCAAACCGACTTTTCTTTATTTAAGTACCGACATGTAGGCCCTATGCGAGGGGGGAGAGTGACCTCCGTATCCGGTGTCATATCACAGCCTAACATCTTTTACATGGGAAGTACTGGAGGGGGTTTATGGAAATCTTTAGATTATGGGATTTCATGGGTAAATATTTCAGATGGTTTTTTTGAAACACCCTCTATTGGGGCGATAGCAGTTGCTGAGAAAGATCCCAATATTTTGTACGTGGGGACAGGTTCTGATGGTTTGCGAAGTAATGTAATCAAAGGAAAAGGTTTATATAAATCTATTGATGCAGGTCTAAATTGGGTTCATATGGGTTTAAAAAAAACAGGCCAAATTGGTCGCGTTTTAATTCATCCAAATGATCATAATATAGTTTATGTTGCTGCCATAGGTGATCCCTTTAAATCCAATTCGGAGCGGGGGTTATTTAAAACTGAAGATGGAGGTAAAACATGGGAAAATATATTTTTTATTTCCGAAACAGTTGGTATCTCCGATGTTGAATTTTTACCCGGAAATCCGCAAATAATGTTTGCCAGCGCTTGGAGAGCAGAACGGAAGCCATGGACTATTATTAGTGGAGGGACGACTAGTGAGGGAGGCATTTATAAATCGATTGATGGGGGATTAAAATGGGAAAAAATTACTAAAGGACTTCCTAAAGGACTGATAGGGAAAATTGATCTGGAGTTGTGCCCAGCAGATTCAAAACTTGTTTATGCCCTCATTGAGGCTCCAGGAGATGAAGGAGGATTGTACAAATCAAACGATCAAGGACAAAGCTTTACATTAATATCAAATGAGGCTGAGATACGTACTCGACCCTTTTATTACACCAATGTAAAGGTTGACCCGACAAATCCTGAAAACATCTTTATTATGGCTACAGGCTATTATAAATCAACGGATGGAGGTAAACATTGGGATGAAATGCAATCGCCTCACGGTGATAATCATGATATGTGGATTAATCCCAATGATCCTAATTTATTCATTCAGTCCAATGATGGCGGTGCCAATGTTACGCATAATGGAGGAAAAACTTGGAGTACTCAATTTAACCAACCGACGGCTGAGCTCTATCAAGTTGAAGTAGATGATCAATTTCCTTTTTGGCTCTATGCGGGTCAGCAGGACAATTATACAACCATTGCGGTACCATCCATGGCACCTTATGGCCTCCAAGATGGTAATAGGGGGTGGATTATCAATACTGGCGGATGCGAGACCGGACCTGCGGTGCCTAAACCTGGGGATCATAATATTGTTTATGCCAATTGTAAAGGGAGATTCAAAGTCTTTGATAAACGAACTGGCTTGGAACGAAGCTATGATGTGGGTACAGCCAACATGTATGGACATAATCCTAAAGATTTAAAATTTCGATTTCAAAGAGTGTCGCCTATTCACATTTCTCCCCATAACGATAGGGTGATATATCATACTTCCCAATATGTACATAAAACATTGGATGAAGGTAAAACATGGGAGATAATATCGCCCGACCTCACGGCCTTTGAACCATCAAAACAAGTGATTTCCGGGGCCCCAATAACTCGAGACATTACGGGGGAAGAATTTTATAGTGCGATTTATGCGATAAGAGAATCACCCATAGATCCTGGACAGATTTGGGTCGGTTCCAATGATGGGCCTGTTCACATGACTATGGACGGAGGTAAAAATTGGGAAAATGTGACTCCTTCAAAGCTATTGGGTGGTGGTAGGGTTGATGCCGTAGAGCCCTCACCGCATAATCCTGCAAAAGTTTATTTTAGTGTGCTGCGATATCAGTTGGGAGATGATCGGCCTTACATATATAAATCTAGTGATTATGGTAAGAAATGGGAACTCCTTACCGATGGAACAAATGGTTTGCCTATCGATTGCCCTACCCGTGTGATTAGAGAAGATCCAACCTTACCTGATTTACTTTATGCGGGTACGGATTGCGGATTATTTATATCCTTAGACGGAGGAAAATCATGGGAGTCTTTTCAACAGAATTTACCTATCACTCCTGTGACGGATATTAAAGTATATCGAGATAATTTGGTTTTATCTACAATGGGACGGGGTTTTTGGATTTTAGACAACTTAACTCCATTGTATGACTCTAATTTTGGACTAAAAAGAACTCAGTTATTCAAACCCAAAGATACTTATCGAATGAAATATCCGAAAACGGGAGGTGATCTTTATCCATATCCTGTTATGTTTATAGATTATTATATAGCTGATACGTTGAATGCGCCGATTAGTCTGAAAATAGAGAATATGGCCGGTGAGACGCTGAATTTATTTGTTAGTGACAAATGGGATGCAACTGATACCATTGTAAATATGAACATGAGCAGTGAGACGTATTTATTAGATCAATCACTTGCAAAATCTTTTGGATTCCATAGATTCAAATGGGATATGCGACATTTAGGTCCTTGGGATAAACTTGATCGGCGAAGGTTTAAAAATGGTCCTTATGTTGCTTCTGGTGACTATCGTGTAAAATTAACCGTTGGAGAAACAGTTTATGTTGAGAATTTCAAGTTACTTACTGATCCTCGTGTTTTAAGTTCGGGTGTGACTGAAGAGGACATTCAACAACAAGAAAAATTGGGTCTAGAAATAGTTAAATTACTAACAGAGGTTAAAAAATATATTTTTGACCTTGAGCAAGAAAAAAAATATGCTCAAGGTAAGCGTTTAGAGTATATTACCTCCCAATTGAGCTCTTTTTTGACGGGAAAAGGGATTTATATGCAGCCTAAAATTGTCGATCAAATAGAATATTTATATGCTTCGATCAATGTATCAGATCAGCAACCCAGTGCAGATGCATATTTAAGATTTTCAGTATTGAAAGCTATAGTTGAACAAGCTAAATCAGAAAATTTAAATGTAAAAAGCAAAATCAAAGAGGTTGAAAAATAATAGACTATAAATTTTTTGTGCTCATTATTCGTGTTAAACGTCAAGAGACTTTTTTTGATATGGATCCTTTATAAAAAATAAAATATCTAAAAGAGAAGAAATATTATCATTCTTAAGTTACAATTCAAGTAATAATTGTATTTTTAACAAAATTTTGAGTTATTGTATTGTTTATTTTTTAAAAAGGGAAATAATAATTTTTGATAATCTGTTTATCGTAAAATCAAAAAGTTATGAAAAAAATTAAAATTTTATGGGCAGCTATGTGCATCTCATTTTTTTATCAGGGTTATACACAAAATGAACCCGAAAAGCCGGTTTTTGAGGCCGTCATGTTTCAGGACGGGTCAAAAATCTATGTTCAGAGAGGTTTACCTATTTATCTCTCAGTTTCCACCACCAAGGATGGAAAGGGCATTAATTTGGAAACTCCGGCAAATCCACAAGATGCAAATCCTATGTTTTTAGATACAGAGGGAGTTAATTACCTCAGGAGTAAGTGGGCCATTGATAAGGAGAAGCAGACTTACCATGATCCAAAAAGAGAGATACTTTTTCCTATTTATGCAGACGGAATTGCCCCAAAAACAAAAATTTTTTTCAAAGGTTCTCCTGAATATATTGAAGGCCAAAATACCTATTATGGTAAGAATCTTAAGTTCATTTTGTCGGTTAAGGAATCTGTTTCTGGCTTGTCAAAATCATTTTTTTCAGAGGCCGGGCAATATGTTGAATTTAGTGAGGAAAAATCAAGTTTGAATGTTGAAGGGGCACGTAAATTGTTCTTCTTTTCTGTAGACAATGTAGGTAACACCGAGTTGACTAGATCAACCTCTTTTACGATTGACTTGACTCCCCCAGAGACTTTAGTAGAATTTATTGGAGTTAAGTTTGAGAACGTAGTGGGTCCTTCCACTCAATTTGCCCTTGTTTCAAAGGATAATTTAAGTGGCGTAAATGCAACCTATATGAGCTTAAATGGAGGACAAGAGTTAATTTATGAAACGCAACTATCAATGGATTCATTGAGTGAGGGACCTTACGAAATTAATTACTTTTCAATTGATAATGTTGAGAATAAGGAACTTCCAAAAATTGAAGAAATATTTTTAGATAAGACTGCCCCGGTCTCCAATCTAAAAGTGATGGGTGATAAATTTGAGGGGGAGTACATTTTTGTATCTGAAAGAACAGAGTTTGATATTGTTGCAACGGATAATAAAGCTGGCGTTAAAGAGATATATTTTTCAACTCCATCCATAAAAGAAAAGATATTTGTAGACGTTTTTAAGTTAACAGGTACTCTAGGTTTAAAGGACATTAATTTCTATGCTATTGATCGCGTGAATAATTCCGAGGAAGTGAAAAGTGAAAGTTTTTTCTTTGATAATGAAGCACCAAATACTTCTATAAGTTTTGGAGATCCATCATTTTTCACCAGAGATACATTGTTCATTTCTGAACAGTCTAAAATTTCTCTTTTAGCAAAAGATGATAATAGTGGACCAAAATCATCATATTACATGGTTAACGATGGAGATACAACAACTTATGAAGAGTCTTTCAGCCTATTGAATGAAGGTTACAAACGGATCGATTTTTTCTCAATCGATAATGTTAATAATATAGAGTCACCAAAAAGTGGGTCTGCCTATGTTGATAATTCACCACCAGAAATTTTTATAAATTTTGGTTTAGAGCAAATTGGAACTGAGAGTGGATTGGCTGTTTACCCGAACTATGTAAGGATGTTTTTGGGAGCGACCGATGATAAAACGGGGACAAAAGAGATTTTATATTCTATTAATGGTAGTGATTATAAGGCTTATTCTAGTCCGAAAACAATTGATTTGTCGGAGAGAGGCGCTTTCTCTTCTTCTAAAAAATATGAAGTCAAAGTGATTGCTCGAGATATGGTCGGTAATGAAACTAATAAAACTTTGTCCTTTTTAGTGAAAGGCTGATAACTGTTAATATTTTGTGACCCTTAGCGACATTTCGATATCCTTCTGACAATACTGATGCGTTACGAACGAAAGCATTGAAATCCATATCTCTGGCTGATGCGAGAACCATTGAAAAGAGTCTTTCTTTCCATCAGCTCATCATTGGATTGAAGCAAGCTTTTGCTGACGCTTCTATTACCACTCCTGAACGTCATCATCATGATTACTCAAACCCTGTAGGGGCGATAGATTCTACACTGTTATTGATGCCTAGTTGGAAAAGTGGCTCTCATTTGGGAGTAAAATTGGTCACGATATCTCCAAATAATTACAAATATAACTTACCCTCTATTCATGGATTATACGTTCTTTTTGACGCTGTAAAAGGGATGCCACTGCTGTTATTGGATGCTCAAGAGCTTACAGCAAGAAGGACGGCAGCAAGTTCGGCGTTGGCGTCATCTTTCTTATCCAGAGGAGACAGTGAGACCTTACTTATGATAGGAACAGGTAAATTGGCGCCTTATTTAATTGAGGCTCACGCTTCTATTCGTGCTTTTAAAAAGATTTTGATATGGGGTCGAAATAGGCTAAAAGCACAGGCCATTTGTAATAGATTAAACCTGAAAATGGATATCAAGGTCAATTGTATTGAAGATTTAGAAAAAGGGATAAAACTTGCAGATGTAGTCAGTTGTGCTACACTATCGGTAACTCCGTTGATTTATGGATCTTGGCTAAAGTCTGGTCAACACATCGACTTAGTAGGAGCTTACAAACCAGATATGCGTGAGGCTGATAATGAGTTGATATTAAAATCAAAAATATTTGTGGATACTCCTATGGCATTAAAGGAGTCAGGAGATTTGAGTATACCGCTCGAGGAAGGACTTTTAAATGAGAAAGATATTCATGGTAACTTATTTCAATTATGTCAAAAAACTCGAAAAGGGCGTGTAAAGAAGGAAGAAATAACCGTTTTTAAATCAGTGGGTCATGCACTGGAAGATTTAGTAGCCGCCAAAATGGTATATCACGCACATGGAGAAAATGTTAATTTTTAATAACTTAGTTATAAAATTATTTTATCGATGACCCCATAATATTATGAAGGTACTTTGGAAAGGTATTTATCCTGCACTCACAACAAAATTTAAGAAGGACTTTACTATTGATTACGAGGCTTTCATGAGTAATGTTGATTTTCAAATTAAATCAGGTGTTGATGGTATTATTTTAGGAGGAACTTTGGGTGAGGCCAGTGCTTTGATAGATGACGAAAAATCATTACTGACCAGAGCGACGAAGGAGCATGTTGATGGTAAATTACCAGTGATCGTTAATATTGCTGAGCAAACTACAATGGGAGCAATAGCCGCAGCAAAATTGGCAGAGCAAAATGGTGCTGATGGTTTAATGATGTTACCGCCTATGCGTTATAAGGCGACAGACGATGAAACGGTTGCCTATTTTAAGGCAATCGCTAACAGTACCGATCTTGAGATCATGATATACAATAATCCCATAGATTATAAGATAAATGTCACCCTAGATATGTTTGATTCACTAGCGGCATGTCAAAATATCGTTGCGGTTAAAGAGTCGAGTCGGGATATATCGAATATCACTCGAATGATCAATCAATTTGGAGATCGTTTTCAACTTATGTGTGGAGTCGATACACTGGCTGTCGAATCTTTATTGATGGGAGCGAGTGGTTGGGTTGCAGGTTTAGTATGTGCTTTTCCAAGAGAGACTGTTGCTATTTACCGTTTGATTAAAGCGGGGAGAGTTGCCGAGGCAATTGCCATTTATAGATGGTTTTTGCCCTTATTGGAACTAGATATTAATCCTCAATTGGTTCAGAACATTAAGTTAGCGGAAGAAAAGGTGAATTTAGGATCTGAAATCGTGCGTCCTCCACGACTACCTCTTTCGGGAGACCGTCGATCAAAAGTGCTTCATGTCATTGAGTCTAGTATTGCAAGTAGGCCCTCCCTTCCTGATTACCTTTCGCTGTAAACTATTTTAGTAATGAATTTTAAAACTATCAAGACTTTTAATCCAAGAACTGGAAATTTTCTTGATCAAAATTATATTTTAAGTACTCTAAATGATTTGAATGAAAAGGTTTCGGATGCCCAATTGGCGTTTACGGTCTATCGCAATACAAGTGGAAATGATCGAGCGATTTTGTTGGAGACAATCGCTGAAGAAATTGAATCAGTCGCTGAGGAGATTTTAGCCATTGCTACCTTGGAAACCGGGCTCCAGGCTGGAAGAATCCAAAGTGAAACAGTAAGGACGATTGGCCAATTAAGATTATTTGCAGAAGTCGCCCGGAAAGAATTTTGGTTAGATGCTGTAATTGATACAGCATTACCAAATCGTCAGCCTTTACCTAAAGCTGATATTAGAAAATGTCTTGTACCTATTGGTCCAGTAGCTGTTTTTGGTGCATCAAATTTTCCTCTAGCATTCTCTACTGCTGGAGGTGATACTGTTTCAGCTCTAGCATCTGGCAATCCAGTAATATTTAAAGCACATAATAGCCACTTGGGTACTCATGAATGTATTGCGGCTGCCATTGCTCGGGCTCTTGAACGTTGCAACCTACCCAAGGGGATATTTTCTTCACTAATCGCCGAGGGAAATGAATTAGGGGCCGCTTTGGTTCAGCATCCAGGGATTAAAGCAGTGGGGTTTACAGGTTCGTATAGTGGTGGTACAGCATTGTTAGATTTGGTATCAAAACGAAAGGAGCCGATACCTTTTTACGGGGAAATGGGAAGCGTTAATCCCGTTATTTTATTTCCCTCAGCATTGAAGGATCCCAAAATAGTTTCGAGTTTAATAAGCTCAATTAACCTCGGAGTTGGTCAGTTTTGTACTAATCCAGGATTAATATTGACTATCGATAGCGAGGAAACTCAATCTTTTTGTTCAAGAATGACAGAGGCCATTGATCAATGTGTTGGTGAAGTGATGCTTAATAAGGCTATTTATGATTCCTATGAAGCAAATATGGCTGAAATTTCAGCTGAAAAGTCATATACTCTACTTGGTCAGGGAACCAAAGTTGCAGGTGCGCTTTCGGTTAAACCCTCTTTAGCCTTGACCAGTGGTAAGAAATTTCTTACACATCCCAAAATGGGGCAAGAGATTTTTGGGCCTTTTTCCCTAATTGTATCGTGTGAGAATGATAATGAATTATCTGAGATTTTAATGAAAATAGAGGGTCAACTGACCTTTAGTTTTATGGGACAGGAGAAAGAATTTAATGAACAAGCCCACTTAATTGCCTTGGCAAAAGAAAAGGCAGGACGGATTATTTTCAACGGGGTGCCGACTGGAGTTGAAGTTGGTTACGCAATGATTCATGGAGGTCCTTTTCCGGCGACAACTGCACCTAATAGTACCTCCGTGGGTACAGATGCGATTAGAAGATTTGCTCGACCGGTTTGTTATCAAGATGCCCCACAATCTTTGCTACCTATGGCATTGAAAGATAATAACCCCTTAGAGATTTTCCGAAAAATTAATGGAAAATGGTGCCAAGATAAAATTTTGTGATGCGAAAAACTTTTTTTTGTATCGATGCTCATACTTGCGGTAATCCAGTGAGACTAGTAGTTGGCGGTGGACCGGTACTTCATGGTGTAGATATGAGCGAGAAAAGACAACATTTTATTGCAGAATATGATTGGATACGTAAAGGCCTCATGTTTGAACCGAGAGGCCATGATATGATGTCCGGCAGCATTTTATTTTCACCATCTGATCTGCAAAATGATATGGGTGTATTATTTATCGAAACAAGTGGTTGCCTCCCGATGTGTGGTCATGGCATCATTGGGACAGTTACTATTGCGATACAGGAGGGACTAATTATTCCAAAGACAGCAGGTCAACTGAGGCTTGAAACCCCTGCCGGTCTAGTCAAGATTTCTTACAAAAGTGAAAATAATAAAGTTAAAAGTGTAAAAATGACTAATGTCCCCGCTTATTTGGCAGCAAAGGACCTGGAGGTAGATTGTCCAGAATTAGGTCAACTCAAGTTTGATGTAGCTTACGGGGGAAATTTTTATGCGATAATTGACCCTCAACGTCATTTTTCAGGTATTCAGAACTATACTGCCGGTGCCCTGATTTCATTGAGTCCAGAATTGAGGAGGCGAATCAATATGAAATACCCTAATCAATTTATTCATCCGGAAAATGATACCATTAGAAATGTAAGTCATTTATTATGGACAGGAACACCATTAGATCCATCTTCGGATGGTAGAAACGCAGTTTTTTACGGAGAAAAAGCCATCGATAGGTCTCCATGTGGTACAGGTACTTCCGCAAGAATGGCTCAAAGATTTGCACGCGGTTTACAAAATAAGGGCAGCTCTTATGTTCATGAAAGTTATATTGGCTCTAAATTTACAGGGTGTATTGAAGCTGTAACAGAGGTGGATGGAATTCAAGCCATCATCCCGCGTATAGAGGGATGGGCTAAAATAACTGGATATAATCAAATCATCATAGATGATGATGATCCTTATGCACATGGCTTTCAAGTGATATGAACAGAGGGAAAGTCGTCATTTTAGGTGGTGGGGTAATTGGATTATGTTCTGCTTATTACTGTAAAAATCATGGATTTGAAGTAACTATTTTAGATAAAGGTGAGTTTTCTTCAGGCACCTCTTTTGGAAATGCAGGTATGATTGTACCCAGCCATTTTGTGCCACTAGCGCAACCAGGGATAATTGCTAAAGGGATTAAATGGATGTTTGATTCTGAAAGTCCTTTTTATGTCAGGCCGAGGTTTTCTCGAAGCTTACTGGATTGGGGCTGGAAATTTTATCAGTACTCTTCTAAAAATCATGTTTTAGGATCTGCTCCACTATTGAAAAAGCTTAATTTAGAGAGCAAAAGACTATATGTGAGTCTATGTGATCAGCTTGAAGACATCAAAATTCATGAAAAGGGATTGATCATGTATTGCAAAACTCGTCGGGCATTAGATGAAGAGGCAAAATTAGCTGATCAAGCAGTTAAACTTGGACTCAAGGCCATTGTGATGGATGAACAACAATTGAATGATATAGATCCTAATCTTACCCTTGATGTTGAGGGAGGAGTTTATTTTCCTGATGATGCGTTTTTTAGTCCAAATCTTTTTTTAGAAAAGTTGAAATTAAAGCTTATTGAAGAGGGTGTGGAAATGGTATCTCAAGTAGATAATATCAAATTCGAGGTTGGTAAAAATTTGAAATCAATTGATACAAATCAGGGTACATTTTCGGGTGATCAGTTTGTTATTTCAGCAGGTGTTTGGACTGAAAAATTGGCTAAATTATTAGGATTAAAAATCCTTATGCAATCTGGAAAGGGATATAGTTTTACATTGGAAAATCCAGTTGAAATACCGAAGATATGTTCTATCCTAACTGAAGCTAAAGTAGCTGTAACACCAATGATTGAAGGGTTACGTTTTGCTGGGACGATGGAAATTGGGCCATTAAATTTTGACATTAACCAAAGGCGTGTTCAAGGCATAAAAAAATCAATCGCTCGCTACTTTCCATCTTTCCATCTTTCAGATTTCAATGAAGCTGAAATTTGGACCGGTTTAAGACCCTGTTCACCGGATGGTTTGCCTTATATCGGTAGAGTAAAAAAGTTGTCCAATGTACTTCTTGCAACGGGTCATGGTTTGATGGGTATGAGTTTGGGCCCTATTACAGGAAAATTAATTGCTGAAATAGCCTCTGATCAGTATCCAAGAATTAAAATTTCAAGTCTAGCGGTAGAAAGGTTTCTTTGATTTTATTGAATATATAGTTATACTGAAATGATAAAAAAATATATAATTACAGGGATGACTTGTGAGGGTTGTTTGCTAAAAGTTAAAAAGGCTATTAATTCTTTTCCAAGTATTGAAGTGGTGGATATCCAACTTGATTATCCTCAGGTAAATATTTTATCTAAGGAGTCTTTAAATTTTGATGAAATTAATTTTGAGTTGAAAAAGCGAGGGAATTACACCATAGTTGACACAGATCAAGCACAAGGGACTAGTTTTAACGCCCCATTGAAAAGTAAAACTCTACTTCCTGAAAAGAGTATGAGTACTTATCTTCCTTTAATACTGATTATTGGATTTATATCAGGAATAAGCATATTAATTCAATATCCGTTTACTGATTTTTCAGCCATGCTCTGGATGCGTCATTTTATGTCAGGATTTTTTCTCTCTTTTTCTTTTTTCAAATTTTTAAACCTTTCAGGTTTTGTAAATGCTTACTGCATGTATGATATTGTGGCAGCTAAATGGAAATTTTGGGGATATGTTTATCCTTTTGTTGAATTAATGCTAGGAATACTATTTTTAATAGATATTATGCCATTTTACGTTAATTTACTAACCTTAATAATACTGGGTGTAAGCAGTGTGGGTGTTATAAAAAGTAATTTTAAAAAGGAGCAGATCAAATGTGCTTGCTTGGGAGATATATTTGAGCTGCCCATGAGTACGGTTACAATTTTTGAGGATTTGACTATGGTTGCAATGTCTATTATTGGCTTAATTTCAACATGAGATTTAGTTGAAATATTTAAAGATTTTGTAATTCCTGTTAAAATAAAATGTTATTGCGAAGGTTTTATGATTAGACTAATAGGTATTTTAACATTAATGACTCCATTATGGGTAACCAACGCCCAGTCATTATCGGAATTATCCTTGGACCGCATTTATGGAACAGGTGAATTTCGATCTCAAGTTATGGGTCCATTGAGATGGGTTGATGAGGGGGAGGCTTACATCAAAATTTCATACAATAATGAAGTTGGCGGTTTTGATCTCATGAAAGTTACTTCCGAGACGCAAGTGCACCAGGTCATAGTGAGCGCATCTGATTTAATTCCTGTGGGCACGAGTCAGCCATTAAGTATTCACGATTATCAATGGTCGAGTGATCAAAAAAAACTATTAATATTTTCCAACAGTAAAAAAGTATGGAGACTAAATACTAGGGGTGATTATTGGGTGTACAATATGGAGACTAAAGTATTGAAAAAATTAGGGGGTCCGGAGGCAGCTCCGGCTACCTTAATGTTTGCTAAATTTTCACCTCAAGGTAACCGTGTCGCATATGTGCGAGAGAATAATATTTATGTAGAAAACCTTGAGGATGATAAAATAATACAGCTGACACAAGATGGTACCGATCGTATTATAAATGGCACTTTTGATTGGGCTTATGAAGAAGAATTTCATTGCAGGGATGGTTTTAGATGGAGTCCAGATGGCCGTAACATCGCTTACTGGCGTATTGATGCGACGACAATTCGAGATTTTTACATGATCAATAATACGGATTCTATTTATTCGAAAATTATCCCAGTGGAATATCCTAAAGCGGGAGAAAAGCCATCAGAAGCTAAAATAGGAGTAATAGACGCATCAGGTGGACCTACTGTTTGGATGCGTATCGAAGGGGATCCTGCGAATAATTATCTACCAAGAATGATTTGGCATCCCAATGGAGAGAAACTGTTGATGCAACAATTGAATCGTGCACAAAATCATAATAAAATATTGGAAGGAACTATAAACGACGGAAATATTAAAAGTATATTTGAAGATAAAGATGACGCTTGGTTGGAAGTGGTGGATGATTTTAATTATTTTGATAGAGGGGAAGCCTTCAGCTGGGTCTCGGAAAAGAGTGGATGGAAATCACTTTACTTGATTCAGGATGGAAGAGAAAAAGCCATCAGTCCCTTGGATTCAGACCTTTTATCTATTTCATTGTTGGATGAAAAAAGTGATTATTTATATTACATCGCTTCTCCCGATAACCCCACACAACGTTATTTGTGGAGAGCACCACTTAACGCGAAAAAAGGATCACCAGAGCGCGTCACGCCAAAAGATCTACCAGGCTGGCATACCTATCAAATTTGTCCTAATGGAAAATATGCGCTTCATACCTATTCAAGAGCTAATGTTCCACCGGTAATAGATCTTGTTTCGCTACCTGACCACCGCGTTGTCACTTCTTTCATAGACTCCCAATCCTTGAAAGAAAAAATAGCTCGACTTGAGATTAATCCAAAAGAATTTCTGCAAATAAGCCTACCCAGTGGAATATCGCTTGAGGCGTCTATGATTAAACCACCCAATTTTGATCCTTCAAAAAAATATCCGGTACTTTTCTATGTATACGGTGAACCTTGGGGTCAAACCGTAGTGGATCAATGGGGAGGTGATAGATATCTTTGGCATCAAATGTTAGCACAGCAGGGTTACATTGTCATGAGTATTGACAACAGAGGAACGCCGAGTCCCAAAGGTCGCAAATGGAGAAAATGTGTCTACGGACAAATAGGTGTGCTGTCATCAAAGGATCAAGCTGCTGGTCTTAATGCATTAAAAGAAAGGTTTTCATTTATAGATGGAGATAGAATAGGTATTTGGGGATGGAGTGGTGGCGGTTCAATGACTTTAAATATGATGTTTAGATATCCAAAATTGTATCATACAGGAATGTCGATAGCTCCTGTACCAGATCAGAGACTTTATGACAACATTTATCAAGAGCGTTACTCAGGAATTCCTCAATTGATGCCAGAAAGTTATAAAAAGGGATCACCAATCACTTATGCTCAGCAATTAGAGGGGAATTTACTAATTGTACATGGTACAGCAGATGATAACGTACATTACCAAGGTACTGAAGTACTCATTAATGAGCTGATCAAGGGGAACAAAATATTTTCCATGTTAGCTTACCCAGGTAGGTCACACTCGATCAATGAGGGTGAGGGAACAACCTTACACTTACAAACAATGCTTACTCATTATTTGAATCAAAACTTACCCCCTGGTGGAAAATAAAAATCAACTTTCTAGTAAAAAACTTATTTAAAGTTTCGATCTCATCTTGTGCCATTTCCGCGTTGAAATTGGCTATAAAATTTTAATCTTCATTCGCTGGCCTGCCAAATATTAGTAAAATGACTTATAGACGTTGGGATTATGAAAGGTTACCTGCAAGATGTGTTGATTTGGGTTTACACGTAATTTTTTTCAATTTGAGTTGGATCATATGATGGGGTAAAATGTACATGGCATAGAAAATTTTGGCTAGGCATACGTGGGTTATGATGATCAAACAGAGAAGAGCAATGCCTGTGGCTTAAAATCTCTGCCTCAAGGGAAAGAATTAGCCTCAGGTTTTGTAGTGATTGCTGAATTCGGTATTTATTTTATTCATGAGTTATGCAAGAAACATAAGGCTTTAAGGAATTACGATGATTTCATTAATTCTTCATTACTGGAAACATGTTAATTTTGGAGGTATAAGAGTTAAAAATTATTTTGTCATTCCCCCTATGGG
>MDTA01192245.1_pt1 | contig 19478 bp, 21 predicted proteins | sample 811151 | NCBI WGS metagenome assembly MDTA01 (sample SAMN05326648, study PRJNA326480) | marine metagenome | isolation source: seawater | place: Indian Ocean: South | collected 2010 | reverse complement strand
TAAAATTTTAGGAAACTTTGAATTGGTTGGAATTGCTCCAGCACCAAGAGGAGTACCTCAAATTGAGGTAACTATTGATATTGATGCTAATGGAATAGTAAATGTTTCAGCTAAAGATAAAGGAACTGGTAAAGAACAAAAGATCCAAATTCAAGCATCTGGTGGCTTAAGTGATGAAGAAATAAGTAAAATGGTCAAAGAAGCTGAAGCCAATAAGGAAGCTGATAAGAAAAAAAGAGAATCGGTTGATGCAAGAAATCAAGCTGACACTCTTCTTCATTCAACTGAGAAAAATTTAAAGGAGCATGGTTCTAAAGTTTCAGATACTGATAAAAAAGCCATAGAAGACTCATCAGCAAACTTGAGAAATGCTCTTAAAGGAACTGATTTAGAAGAAATTAAAAAGAAAACTCAAGATTTAGTACAAGCATCAATGAAATTAGGTGAGGCTATATACAAATCACAACAAAGTGCTAAACCTGGAGATGCGCCTAAAGATAAAAAAGAAGATGAAAAAAAGGACGAAAACGTTGTTGATGCAGACTTTGAGGAAGTAAAGGACGAAAATAAAGAAAAGAGCGCCTAATCCGACAACTATTTGTCAATAATTATTTATGGCAAAAAGAGATTACTACGATGTACTAGGTGTTAAAAAAAGTTCCTCGGCAGATCAAATTAAATCAGCCTATAGAAAACTTGCTGTTAAATATCATCCAGATAAAAATAAAGGTGATAAGGGAGCTGAAGAAAAATTTAAAGAAGCATCAGAAGCCTATCACGTTTTATCAAATCAAGAGAGAAAACAAAACTACGACAATTTTGGACATGCAGCATTTGAAAATGGAGGTGCGGGAAGAGGTGGATTTGGTAATTTTGATTTTTCTAGTTCATTTTCTGATATCTTTGAAGATTTTTTTGGTGAAGGGTTTGGTGGAGGAAGAAGAACAAGAAGGACTAATAATAGAGGATCAGATTTAAGATATGATCTATCTATCTCTTTAGAAGAAGCATTCAGTGGAAAAAAACAAGATATAAAATTTTCGACTTCAGATAAATGTGACACTTGTAAAGGAAGTGGATCTAAACCAGGCCACAATACAAGTTCATGCTCTATGTGTGGAGGACATGGGCAAGTAAGATCTAGTCAGGGATTCTTTACTGTGCAACAGACTTGTCCACAATGTTCTGGAAACGGAGAAGAAATTACACATCCATGCTCAAGTTGTGGAGGACAAGGAAAAACCCAATCAGAAAAAAGGCTTTCAGTCACTATTCCCAAAGGAGTTGATGATGGGACAAGAATTAGATTAGGTGGAAAAGGAGAAGCAGGAACAAGAGGAGCAGGCAATGGCGATCTTTATCTTTTTATAAATGTTTACTCACATGATTTATTTAAAAGATCAGACGAAAATTTATTTTTTGAATGTCCAATTTCCATAGCAGATGCTGCATTAGGGACTTCAATCGAAATACCTACTATTGATGGAGGGAAAGCAAAAATTAAAATACCTTCAGGCACTCAAACTGGTAAAAGATTTAGGCTTAGAGGAAAAGGAATGCCTTTTATGAGAGGTAATGATTACGGTGATTTATATGTACAAGTTAACACTGAAGTTCCAGTGTCCTTAAATAAAGAACAGAAAGAACTATTAGAGAAATTTAGAGAAATTGAAAACGAAAAATCAAACCCAAGTATTAAAAAATTCTTTCAAAAAGCAAAAAGTTTCTGGAAAAACTAAAATATGGGTCTAGAAGAAATTGTACCAGCTTTAGCCCTAATTGCTGTTTTAATTTTAGTATTACCAAATTTTTTGAGAAGTAATTCTGAGAAAAAGCAGTTTTTTAAAAACCTGTCTATTTGGGGTATAATTGTTTTGGCTGTTGTGATACTTTCATATTTAATTTTCAAATGAATAAAATAAATATAGCAATAACTGGTTGTTTAGGCCGAATGGGTCAACAAATAATCAAAACTTCAAAATTAGACAGAAGATTTAAAATTGTTACATTGACAGAAAACAAAATTATCAATCGTAAAATACATGGTATAAAACCTGATTTGAATACAGAAAATGCCTTAAAAAGAGCTAATGTTATAATCGATTTTACTATTCCAAAATGTACACTCGAAGTATTAAAAATTGCATCTAAGCTTAAAAAAAGAGTAGTCATAGGAACTACAGGCTTTACAAAAAAAGAGGAAAACATAATCAAAGAATATGGAAAAAAAATTCCAATTTTAAAAGCAGGGAATATGAGTTTAGGAATAAATCTCTTAATGTATCTTACAGAAATCGCATCAAGTTCTTTAGGGAAAAATTTTATGAGTAAAGTTTATGAGGTGCATCATAAACATAAAAAAGATCATCCATCTGGAACAGCTTTGATGCTTGGTAAAGGTATAGCAGTAGGTAAAAAGACAGATTTCTATAAAATAATGGGAAAAAAATATTTCAATAAAAAAAATTTTCCTTATGGTAAAAAAATTAATTTTAATTCTATTAGAAAAGGTGAAACTGTAGGTGAACACGAAGTTAAGTTTTCTAGTGGTAAAGAAATTGTAACTCTTAACCATGAGGCTTTTGATAGAGCCTTATATTCAGAAGGAGCGCTATCTGCTGCTAGATGGCTTATGTCAAAAAAGCCTGGACTTTATTCAATGAGAAATGTCCTTAACTTTAAATAAAGTAAAAGATTCTGAAAAGAAAAATAGGGCTAAAATTGTCCTCAAAATATTAAATAAAACGTATCCAAAAATTTCAGTTCCTTTAAAAAGTAGAAATGTTTTCACTCTTTTAATTTCTGTTTTACTTTCTGCTCAATGTACTGATGTAAATGTAAATAATGTTACTAAGGATATATATCCAAAATATTATAAACCAAAGCATTTTGTAAAACTTGGTAGAAAAAAAATTGAAAAGCTCATAAAAAAGATTGGTATTTTTAGAGTAAAAGCAAAAAGTATTTATAACTTATCAAAAATTTTAATGAAAAATTATAAGGGACAAGTTCCAAAAACTTTTGAACAATTAGAAGATCTCCCTGGTGTAGGTCACAAGACTGCCAGTGTTGTTATGTCCCAAGGTTTTGGCCATCCAGCTTTTCCAGTAGACACACATATACATAGGCTAGCACAAAGATGGGGTCTTACAAATGGTCAAAATGTAGTTCAAACAGAGAAAGACTTAAAAAGATTATTTCCAACGAAATATTGGAATAAACTTCACTTACAAATAATTTATTACGGAAGAGAATACTGTAAAGCTAGGAGTTGCTACGGAATAGCTTGTAAAATTTGTACATCTTGTTATCCTAATAGAAATAAACCAATCAAAACAAAGAAAGCATAATATGAAAATTTTAGGTATAGGAAACGCTATTGTCGACGTCATATGTAAAGTTGAAGAGGATTTTATTAAAAAAAATAATTTAACAAAAAGTACAATGAAATTAATTTTTGATCAAAACGAGTTCAAGCAATTACTATCTAATCTTAAAATTGAAAAAACAGTATCAGGAGGCTCAGTTGCAAACTCAATTGTTGGACTATCACAACTAGGAAATAAAGTTGGTTTTATTGGAAAAGTTTGTGATGATGAATTAGGAAAAAAATATGAAGAAGGTCTAGAAAGTGAGAAAGTAAATTATTTTTATAATAAAAAGAAAGAAGAGTTGCCAACTGGAACATGTTTAATTTTGGTGACACCTGACTCTGAGAGAACTATGTGTACCTTTTTAGGTACTGCAGGAAAAATAAATGAAAATGATGTAAGTGCAGACGCAATAAAGCAAAGTGAGATAATACTTCTTGAAGGGTATCTATGGGATGAAGGTGAGCCAAAAAAAGCTTTCGAAAAAGCTATAAATTCTGCTAATAAAGTTGCGATGTCTTTATCTGATCAATTTTGTGTTGATAGGCACAAATCACATTTTTTAGAACTTGTTAAAAATAAATTAGACATAGTTTTTGCTAATGAGCAAGAAATTATGTCTCTAATAGATGCTAAAAGTTTTGATGAAGTTACATCATTTGCAAAATCGCTTAATAAAGTTCTTGTTGTAACAAGAGGAGACAAGGGAGCTGTTGCTATAAATAATAATGAGGTAGTCTCTTGTGGAATTAAAGAAGGCCTTAATGTAGTTGATTTAACAGGTGCTGGAGATCTTTTTGCAGCTGGTTTTTTACATGGAAATGTAAATAACATGTCCCTAAGAGAAAGTTTAGAAAAAGGCACTGAAATGTCATCCAAAATAATTCAACAAATTGGGGCTAGATTATAAAAGTTTATTTTTTTTTTCTTTTAAAACTACCTTTGCCTTTTTTTGGTTTTACTATTCTTGGTTTATATTTTTTTGATAACAAATCTCTAGCAATGTAATTCCTTTTTTTCATTAAAGACTATAACCTTTTTCAGAACTTAAGATAAATTTCTTGTCGGAAAACTTTTCATCAATTTTTTTTCTTAGTCTATATATATGTGTCTCAACAGTGTGAGTTTCTAAATCAGAATTATAACCCCATACTTGTTTTTGAAGATTATAAACTGTTTCAGATTTTTTTGAATTATACAAAAACATAATTATTTCGATCTCTCTTTCGGTAAGATTTAGTTTAATATTATTTTTTAATATTTCTCTTGAATTAATATTTAACTTGTAATCTTTGATTTTGATGTCTGATTGAAAATTATAATTTTGTTTAAGTAGAAATATATTAATTTTTTTAATTAATGAAAATATTTCAATAGGAAACTTTTCAATTACTAATTGTTTATCTATATTTTTAATTTGATTTTTTTCGTTGGTAAGAATTATGAAATTTTTATATTTTTTTTTATCAATTTTAGAAATTTCATAATTTTTGTTAATATTATAAATTTTAAAATTAAAGTTTTCTTTTATTTCATTTAGAATTTCGAATAAAATTGGTAAATTATAAATTAAGAGGCTATTATTACTCATTAAAAGTATTTTATGATAATAAAATTAAAAAATAAAGATACATTAAAATTTGGCAATTTTAAAATTAAATGTGCGATTGGCTTAGGTGGGCTGAAAAAAAATAAATTAGAGGGTGATAAATCAACACCTAGAGGATTATATAAATTAGGTGACCTTTACTGGAGACCAGATAGGCTAAAAAAGCCTGTAACTAAATTAAAATGTATAAGAATAAAAAAAAATATGGGCTGGTGCAACGACATAAAAAGTAAGTATTATAATAAAAGAATTTTTATTAATAAAAAATATAGCCACGAAAAATTATTTAGGAGAGACCATAAATATGACTGCTTAATTGTAGTTAAGTATAATTACCAAAATACGATTAAAGGAATAGGAAGTGCTATATTTATACACCTAACTAAAAATTATAAAAAAACTGCGGGCTGTATAGCCCTAAAAAAAAATGATTTTTTAGTTCTAGCAAAAATTATTAATAATAAAACTAAGATAAATCTTAACTAGCTTCTATTGCCAAAAATCTTAGATCCAATTCTTAAAAATGTTGACTTGTATTCTACTGCTTTTAAAAAATCATTTGACATGCCCATACTTAATTCTTGCAATTTAGCGTCATCATTAATTTTTTTTAGTTTCGAAAAATAAATTTCTGATTTATCATCATCAGGAGGAATACACATAGAACCAATAACATCAAGATTGTAACTTTTACTTATATCAAGTAAATTAGAAAATTCCTCACATTTAACTCCTGATTTTTGAATTTCATCTCCAATATTAACTTGTAAAAAAACTTTAATTTTTTTTTTATTTTTATTTTGTTCTTCTGAAATTTTTTTTACCAGCTTTGGATTATCAACCGAATGGATGTAATCGAAAATCTTTACAGCATTTTTAACCTTATTTGATTGTAATTTGCCTAACATATGTAATTTAATATCTGGGTATTGTTTTTTAACTTCTGTCCATTTATCAAGCGCTTCTTGTACCTTATTTTCACCAAAGTGAATGTGACCAAAATCTAATAAATGCTTAATGTGATCTACTTTGAATGTTTTTGATACAGCAATAATATTAGGGCTATAATTTTCCAATTTAAATTCCATAATTTTTGATTGAATTTGATCCTTAATATTTGATAGATTTTGAACTGTAATATGCATAATTTTTTTTTAAAAAAATATTATTTTATAAATGAGTTTGATCCAAATAATTTAATAAAATTAGATAAAAACATAATATTAATTTATAGAAATTATACCTCAAAAACTGACGAAAAAGTTATTTTTAATATTAAACAATTCTGCAAAAAACATAGAAGAAAACTTTATATTTCAAATGATTTTAAAGTAGCCGTTAAATATAATCTTGATGGTCTTTATTTGCCATCCTTTAATAAGGATTTAATCCCAGTCCCATATCGTAATAAAAAGAATTTTGATATAATAGGTTCGGCACATAACATTAAGGAAATTAACTATAAAAATTTACAAGGTGTTTCAAAAATTTTTATATCTTCAATCTTTAAACGTAAAAAAACATATTTAGGTCTTTATAATTTTAAAAAACTATCAAAAATATCTTCTACTAGAGTGGTAGCTTTAGGGGGCGTCAACGAAACAAACCTTAAAAAGCTTAAATTTATAAATGTATTTGGATTTGCTGCAATTTCTTTTTTTCAAAAAAAAACGGCCCCTTGAAAAAGGGGCCGTTAAATTAAATATTCTCTATCAAATTAGAATGAGAATGCAACGTTAAGCTCAGTAACTTTGTCGTTTGTTCCTGAAGTTCCAGCAACGTTATCAGTTTTGTTCATTAATCCACCGAACGTCATTGATCCCATTGTGTATGAGAATGATACTCCTGATGATTCTTCATCAGTAGCTGTTCCCATGTCAACGTCAGACATACCATAAGCGATTGAAAGATTTTCGTTTACAGCTAAAGATACTGCAACGTGATCTCTTTCTTCATCATTTGTACCTGCTGCATCAAAATCAATTTCTGATTTTTGCATACCAACAGTAATTCCGCCCATTGTGTATTTGATGTATTGTGTTTCTTGGTCAGATGTACTTCCGTCAGAACCAACTCCAGCACCAATTTCTAATCCATCGATACCTGAGTAAGTTACTACAGCTGAACTATCAGATCCACCTGGGTTAGTAGCAATGTTACCACCTTTTGCTGATTCAGCTGAAACACCGAAGTCACCAAAAGATCCTGAGTAAACTAGATTGTTTACTGATGTCATTGTACCAACTACACCATTGTCGTCTGTGTCTGTATTATCCCATACTTCTCCGTATGCATTTGGCATAACGTCGTCATATGCTGAAAGACCACCAGCTCCACCTGAACCATGGAATGATAATGTTCCCATACCATCACCTAGTCCTAATGACATACTGTAGTCATCCATTACATCGTTATCTAACTCGTAAGACACGCTGATTGTCATTCCATTATCTAAATCACCACTTCCAGAAAAAGTAACTGAGTTACCCATAGTAAGTGCTTGACCAGTAATTTCATCGTCGTCAGCTGATGTCCAAGTTAAAGAAGCCCCTGCTGTTGCAGTCATTTCTGCTGCGTATACAGAAGAAGCTAGTAGAGAACCTGCTAATGCAGTTAACCCTATTTTCTTTATATCGTTCATAAATTAAACTCCTTATGTTTGTTATATAATTAATTATAAACAGACGTATTTTTAACAAAAAAAGGTTTTTTGTGGTCTAAAATATCAATATCTGCAATGAATTTTTAGATATGTTGCATAAATACATCATCTTATTATCCTTATAAATCAAGTATTTTTTAGCCAATTTATTCTAAAAAGTGTATATGTTTAATAATTTTGATATTTACCAAGATAAATGATTAAAAAATTAAAAAAAATTGCAATCATAATGACGTTAACAGGGACAGCAATAATGCTCAATTCCTGTAATGCTTTAAAATACAAACCAGTCGACGCAAGAGAATTCCCAACTGAGCCTGACAAAAGAGTTCAAAAAAATATAGAAGAAGGAAAAGGATTTAGAATATTTGATATGAATAAAGATAAGACTGGAACTTTTGATTTTGCTAGTTCCAATGAACTATGGAGAGCTTCACTCGAAATCATAGATTTTATTCCACTTGTGTCAGCTAATTATAGTGGAGGAATTATAATTACAGATTGGTATACGGACAATTCAAATAAAGAGTCTATAAAAATTACGATAAAGTTTCTGTCAAATGAAATTGAATCAACTTCATTGGATGTACAAATATTTAAAAAATATTGTGAAACAATAGATAATTGTAAAATAACACAAGAAAAAGGGACTTTAGTAGCTGAAATTAAAAAAAAGATACTTCAGAAAGCTACGATTTATGAAAAACAAAAAAAAGATAAAAATTTTAAACCTTACAAAATGAGTAAACCAAGTAAGAATAAACAGTAAAGAAAAGAAAAAATAATTTCTTATATTCATAAAAGTGAACAGATATAATTTTAAAGAGATAGAAAGCAAATGGCAAAAAATTTGGAGCGACAAAAAAGTTTTTAAATCTAAGATAGATAAATCAAAAAAAAAATTTTATTGTTTAGAGATGTTTCCATATCCATCAGGAAAAATACACATGGGTCATGTCAGGAATTACACAATAGGAGATGTATTAGCTAGAGTTAAGTCGATGCAAGGATATAACGTATTACATCCTATGGGCTGGGACTCATTTGGTCTACCAGCAGAAAATGCTGCAAGACAAAATAATTTAGACCCTAAGACATGGACAGAAAGTAATATTTCGTCAATGAAAAAACAATTAAAAAAAATGGGTCTTTCAATTGATTGGGATAGAGAAATTTCAACCTGCTCGGAAGATTATTATAAGCATCAGCAACTTTTTTTTTTAGAACTTTTTGAAAAAGGCTTAGTTTATAGAAAAGAAAACTATGTAAATTGGGATCCAATCGAGCAAACTGTTCTAGCAAATGAGCAGGTAGTTGATGGAAAGGGTTGGAGATCAGGTGCCCCGGTTGAAAGAAAGAAACTTAATCAGTGGTTTTTTAATATTTCTAAATTCTCAGATGAACTTTTAGATGGTTTAAAAAATTTAGACAAATGGCCAAATAAAGTAAAAACTATGCAAAAAAATTGGATAGGAAAATCTTTTGGTTGTGAAATAGATTTTTCTATCGAGGGAGATTTACCTGTTAAGAAAATAAAGTGTTTTACAACAAGACCAGATACCCTATTTGGATTTTCCTTTTTGGCTGTTTCAGTTGATCATCCAATATCTAAGTATTTTAATGATGACCCTTCATTTAAAAAGTTCAGAGATGAATGTTCTAAAACTGGTACTACTGAAGAATCTATTGCACAAGGCGAAAAAATCGGATTTAAAACAAATTTATTAGCGGTAAATCCTTTAAATAAGAATGATAAAGTGCCAGTTTATTTTGCTAATTTTGTTTTAATGGACTATGGATTTGGTGCAGTATTTGGATGCCCAGCACACGATCAAAGAGATTTAGATTTTGCATTAAAATATAAATTAAAAGTCAAAACTGTAGTCAAGCCTTTAAATGAAAAAGATAACTTTAAAGTTAAAAATGAAGCATATACTGGAGAAGGTAAACTAATAAATTCTGATTTTTTAAATGGATTAAATGTTCCTAATGAGTCAATTCTTAAAACAATTGAATATTTGGAGATGAACAAATTAGGGAATAAAAAAATAAATTTCCGACTAAAAGATTGGGGGGTTTCTCGTCAAAGATATTGGGGATGTCCAATTCCAATCGCATATGATGAAAAAGGAAATTTACACACTATTCCTAAAGAAAATTTACCAGTCAAGCTTCCTAGCAAAGTAAATCTTAAGTCAAAAGGAAACCCTTTAGATGGGGAGTTGTCATGGAAGAATTTTGAACTTAACGGAAAAAAATTAACTAGAGAAACAGACACACTTGATACTTTTGTTGATTCGTCTTGGTATTTTCTGAGATTTTGTTCTCCTAATAATAATGAATATGGTTTCGATAAAGAGGAGGTAAAATATTGGATGCCTGTAGATCAATATATTGGTGGCGTAGAACATGCAATATTACATTTGCTGTATTCAAGATTTTTCACAAGAGCACTTAATTATAAGAACAATGAGATAGATATTATGGAACCGTTTGATGGTCTTTTTACGCAAGGAATGGTTTGTCATGAAACATATAAAGACCTTAATAATAATTGGCTTAGTCCAGATCAAGTGGATACGAAAGATGGAAAAAATTTCTTTTTAAAAGAAGATCCAAAAAAAAAGGTGATAGTTGGTCCATCAGAGTCGATGTCAAAATCAAAAAGAAATACTATTGATCCTGAGGATATCATTGAAAAATATGGAGCTGATGCGGTAAGATTGTTTATTTTATCCGATAGTCCACCTGAGAAAGATGTGCAATGGTCTGAACAAGGAATTGTTGCTTCTTACAAATTTGTACAAAAATTATGGTTATTGCATCAAAAAATAAAATATAAATTAGACCAAGAAGATGAGAAAATTACAAATAAAAATGAGATAACAAAATTTTTAAATAAAAATATTGATAAAATTAATAAAAATCTAGAAAAGTTTAATTACAATGTAATTATTGCAAACATGTACGAAACATATAATTTTTTAAGTCAAAAAATTGATTTAGAAAAAATTTATTTAAAAGATTATGAAAAGTTTCTATCTTCAATTTTACCAATAGTCCCACATTTATCCAGCGAATGCCTAGAAGAATTGAGACTCAACACTCAACCATCTTGGCCAAAAGTTGATATTTCGGACCTAGAGGAGGATAAAGTTTCTTATGTTGTCCAAATTAATGGTAAAAAAAGGGGTATAATTGAAGCTAGAATAAATATTTTAGAAAAAGAACTAATGGAATTAGTTAAAAATAATGTGCAAACTAAAAAAATAATAGAAAATAAAAGTATTCTTAAAGTTTTTTATGTTAAAAATAGGTTAATTAATATTTTGTTAAAGTGATCAAAAAAATAAATAAATTTCTTATCGTATTATTCTTCCTATCGGGTTGCGGTTATAGTCCAATTTTTTCAGTAGATAATTCCAAATTTCAATTTTCAAAAATAGAAATTGAGGGAGATGAAAAAGTAAATAGAATTTTGTTAAAAAAATTAAACGTATATAAAAAAAAACAGAATACAGAAAAAATATTTATTCTGAAAATAAATAATGAAACAAATAGAACAATCGCATCTAAAGATACTAAAGGAAACCTTGATAAATATAACCTTGAAATGAAGATAATTGTTGAAATAGAAAAAATAGATGGGGATAAAGTAGTTAAAAATTTTGTCAAAAATACAAGTTATAATAATTTACCGAATAAATTTGAGCTATCTAATTATGAAAAGAGTATCAAGGAAAATTTGGCAAGAAAAATTTCAGAGGAAATCATTATTTTCGTTCAATCTATATAATTTATGATAATAAAGAGTTTTCAAATTGATAAAATCAATAATTCTCAATCTAATTTTTTTTTGATTTATGGAGAAAATGAAGGCTTAAAAAATCAAATTATTGAAAAAAATATTTTTAGAGAAGAAAAAAATAAATTTGAAAGGTTTGATGAAAACGAAATTATCAATAATGTTGAAAATTTTATATCAGGAATACTTAACAAATCTTTTTTTCAAGAAAAAAGATATATAATAATTTCAAGACCAAGCGAGAAAATTTTAAAATTAATTGAAGAAATTTACGATAGAGAAATTATTGACGTAAAAATTGTAATAAAATCAACAATTCTAGATAAAAAGTCAAAATTAAGAAATTTCTTTGAAAAAGAGAAATCATTAGTTTGCATTCCTGTTTATGAAGATCAAAATAATACTTTGAGCTTAATAGCTACAAAATTTTTTAACGAAAAGAAAATTTCTATTTCACGTGAATCTGTAAACATTTTGATAGATAGATGTAATGGAGATAGACATAATCTTAACAATGAATTAAACAAAATTTATCTTTACACGATAGGAAAAACAAAAATAAGTAACGAAGAAATTACAAAAATTACAAATTTAGCAGAAAATTACGATATTTCTGAATTAGCAGATAATTGTCTTTCTAAAAATTTTAAAAGAACTACAAAAATTTTAAATGAAAATAATTTTAATCAAGAAGATTGTATGATTATAATAAGGACTATACTATCGAAATCTAAAAGATTAATAAATCTTAGCAGACAGTACGAGTCAAATAAAGATGTTAACCAAACAATAACTATGTCCAAACCACCTATATTTTGGAAAGATAAAGAAATTGTAAAAAAACAAATACAAAGCTGGAATACTAATGATCTCGAAAAACTAATATTTAAAATAAATGATATAGAGCTTTTAATTAAAAAAAATTACAATAGCTCGGTGCATATTCTATATAATTTTATATTGGAAACTTCTTTTAGTAATTAGCTTTTATTATCATTAACAAATGATTTAATTGGTCTAAATTTTTATATTCAAAAACTACATTTCCAGAATTATTTTTTTTACTATTAATTCTTACACTTAACCCGGTTCTTTCTTGAATGTTTACCTCTAAATTAGATATATTTGGGTCTCTTGATAATGTTTTTGATTTATTTTTAGGCCTTAAAATTCTTACTAAATTTTCTGTTTGTCTTACTGAAAGCTTTTTATCTACTATTTTTTTGGCTAAAATAACTGAATTTTCAATACCAACCAAAACTTTTGCGTGTCCATGGGTTATTTTCTTTTCCTCTATCATTTTTTTAATTTCTGCTGGAAGGGATAAAAGCCTTAAATAATTTGCTATATGAGAACGACTCTTTCCGAGGAATTTCGAAACTTTTTCTTGATCGTAACCAAACTCGTCTATGAGCCTATTATAACCTTCAGCTTCTTCTATAGGATTTAAATCTGCTCTTTGAACATTTTCAACTATTGCAAACTCTAAGGATTTCAAATCATCAACATCTATCTCAACAATAGGAACCTCGTGAAGTCCGGCATTTTGTGCTGCTTGCCATCTTCTTTCTCCTGCAACTATTTCAAATTTATCTTTTTTATCTCTGGACTTCCTGACTACGATAGGTTGAATTATCCCTCTCTCCTTTATTGAGTTTGATAATTCTTGTAATGATTCCCTGTCAAAAGTTTTACGTGGTTGTAATTTATTTCTAACAATTGAACTAATTAATAATTTATTATTTGTAGTTTTAACTCCACTATCACCTATCAAAGAAGAAAGACCTCTACCAAGACCTTTTTTAGTTTTAAAAGGATTCATTAAGCTGCGCTCTCCACAGCTTTATCTTGGTTTAAAAATTCTTCAGTAAAACTAAAATAAGCTTTACTTCCAGGGCAAGTCTTATCATAAAGCAAGACTGGAATACCATGAGATGGTGCTTCGGATAATCTTACATTCCTAGGAACAATTGTTCCGTAGACTTTTTCCTTAAAATAGTTTCTAGCTTCGCTCTCAACCTCTGCTGAAAGTTTATTTCTCCTGTCATACATTGTTAGAAGTATTCCTCTTATGTCTAAAGAGGGATTAAGGTTTGTTTTTATCCTTTCAATTGTTTTCATCAGCTGAGTTAATCCTTCTAATGCAAAAAATTCAGTCTGGAGTGGTACTACAAGGGCATCTGAGGCTACAAGTGCCATAATTGTAAGTAAACTTAATGAAGGAGGACAATCTAGAAGAATATAATCATATGATGCTCTAGAATCATTTAAAACTGCGGTTAATTCATCTTTCAATTTAAAGGCTCTTCTACTATCATCTGCAGTTTCTACTTCTAATCCTGACAGATCAACATTTGACGTGATTAAACTCAAATTTTCAAATGTTGTCGATTGTATCACCTCTGATATTTTCCTATTTCCATTTAGCACATTGTAAATCGTCTTGTCAGAAGTCGATGAGTTCGATAACCCTAATCCAGTTGTTGCGTTACCCTGGGGGTCTAGGTCAATTACTAAAACTTTTTTTCCTTTCATCGATAGTCCTGCTGCAAGATTTATGACGGTTGTGGTCTTTCCTACTCCACCTTTTTGGTTTATTATTGAAATAGTTTTATTTTCCATTTTTCTTTCTCAGATTTGAAATTTTTACTATTATTGAATCGTCATTTGTTAAACTTTTTCTTTCTTCAAAGTCAAAGCTCCAAGTTTTTAGTGCCTCACTTAATATTTTTTTTCCAGTCTTACCTAAATATAAAATTATATATTTAAAATTTTTGAAATTATTTTCAGCAATTTCAAAAACTACTGGCAAAGGTTTGAAAGCTCGAGAAATAATTACATCTGTGTTTAAATTTTTTTCTTTAAAAATATTTTTTCTATGAACTTTAGAGTTTAAATTAAATTTTTTTGACATCTCTTCTAAAAAAACTGCTTTATGATAACTTTTTTCATAAAAAATCATCTGAAATAATGGTTTTTTTGGTTTCATTAAAATACCTAAAACTACACCTGGTAAGCCTGCTCCTGATCCAAGATCCGTACATATATTAATGTTATTTTTATCAATAAAATCAATGGTTTGGGCACTATCTTTAATATGCCTCGATTTTATTGATTTTTCTGTATTCTTACTAATTAAATTTATTTTCTTGTTTTTTAATATTATAGATTTACTGAAATCCTCTAGCTCATTTAATGTTTCACGTGAAACTTTAAGAGGTCCTAAATTATTTATTTTTAAAATATTCGAATCAATCAAGCTATATGCTTAATAGACTTTCTTTTAATGTGTGACAACAAAATATATACAGCTGCTGGAGTTATACCATCAATTCTAAGTGCCTGACCCATAGTTTTAGGTCTAATTTTCTTAAATTTTGATTTAACTTCATTGGATAAGCCACTTAATAGGTCATAATTAAGGTTTTTTGGTATTATTAGGCTTTCATCTCTCTTAAAAGCTAAAATATCAGCATTTTGTTTCTTTAAATATCCTGAATAATGAGCATTAATCTCGATTTGATCATCAATTTCTCTTGAAATATATGGAATTTTAGGCCAGATTTCCCTAATTTTAGTCATATTTACCCCTTTCTGACTTAAGATTTGCATTGATGTTCTTAAAATACCATCTTTCGCAATATTTATATCAAATTTTTGTGCTTTTGAAGGAGATATAATTAATTTAATCATATTTTTAGTTATTTTATTAATATTGTTGAGTTTATCTTTAAATATTTGAGACCTATTTGATGAGATTAAACCAATTTTATTGCCTCTATTTGTTAGTCTAATATCAGCATTGTCAGATCTAAGGGTAAGCCTATACTCTGCTCTAGAGGTAAACATTCTATAGGGTTCAGCAACTCCTTTTGTTACTAAGTCATCAATCATAACTCCTATATAAGCCTCTGATCTATCCAAAATAAACGGCTCCTGTTTTTTGATTGATAAAGCTGCATTAACTCCTGCTATTAAACCTTGAGCAGCTGCTTCTTCATAACCTGTAGTTCCATTTATTTGCCCAGCTAAATAAAGATTATTAATTTTCTTTGTTTCTAAGGTTAAAAACAGCTCACGTGGATCAACATAATCATATTCAATAGCATATCCAGGTCTTAATATTTTAACGTCCTCTAAACCATTGATTTTGCTACATATTTCATGCTGTACCTCTTCAGGCAAAGATGTAGATATGCCATTTGGATAAATAGTATGATCATTAAGTCCCTCGGGCTCAAGAAAAATTTGGTGACGTTGTTTATTGGAAAATTTGACAATTTTATCCTCTATTGAAGGGCAGTACCTAGGTCCAACTCCTTTTATATCTCCAGAGTACATTGCACTTCTTTTTAAATTCTTTTCTATAAGTTTATGAACTGCTTCATTCGTGTAAGTCATGCTGCAAGAAACTTGCTTATTAAAAGTCTCATTTGTTAAAAAAGAAAAATAGTAAGGATCACTATCTGCTTTTTGATCCTCTAGATTTGAAAAATTTATTGTCCTTGCATCAAGCCTTGGAGGAGTGCCTGTCTTTAATCTGCCAAGGGCAAATTCATATTTTTTTAATTGATCAGATAGACCTGTAGTTGGTCTCTCATTGTATCTTCCAGCAGGAGTCTTTATTTCGCCAATATGAATCAAACCATTTAAAAATGTGCCAGTTGTCAATATAAGCTTACTAGTTAGGATTTTCTTTCCTAGCTTGGTTATTACTCCTTTTATAGCGTTTTTTTCAAATATAAACTCAATTACAGGGTCCGAAATAATGCTTAAATTACAATAGTTTACAAGTTTTTCTTGCATAAATTTTTTATATAGAGATCTATCACTCTGAGTTCTAGGTCCTCTGACAGCTGGTCCTCTACTTCTATTCAATAGCCTGTATTGTATTCCTGATTTATCTGCAATCTCTCCCATTACACCGTCTAGAGCATCAATCTCTCTTACCAAATGCCCTTTACCTAATCCACCAATTGCTGGGTTACAAGACATTTCACCGATAGTATCGATGTTATGTGTTAGTAATAAAGTATTAATACCTAATCTTGCACTAGCAGCAGCAGCTTCACATCCTGCATGACCGCCTCCTACTACAATTACATCAAAGAATAAATCTTGTTTCATATTGTTAATTTATATTCTGAAAATAATTTTACAAGATTTCCTTAAATTTGCTTAAATAAACTAGTAAAATCAACGATTATTTGCCTATACAAAAATCATTAAAAATTGAGTCTAATATCTCTTCTACATCAACTTTTCCTGTTATTGTTCCCAAATGTCTTATTGCCAATCTGAGATCTTCAGATGCTTTATCGAATTCTTCTAAATTATTTTTATCTTCAAAATTTTGTAAATGCTCAACGCACTTTTCTAGATTCTGTCTATGTCTTTCTCTAGTAATTAATATATTTTCGGAATTATGAAATTGATTTTTAAGTTTATTTTTAATTTCTGTAATTAGCAGATTTAAATTTTTTTCCTTTTTAATCGATATATATATAGGTTTATATTTTTGAAACTCTTCTAACATTAAATTTTCGTTTAAATCAGATTTATTTATTACTAGAATTGACTTGCTTGTTAGAAGATCTTTCAAAAAGCCAGTAAAAAAGCCGCTTTTAGGCTCTATAATTACTATATTAAGATCAGCATCTTCTGCTTTTTGTAAGGCCAGTTTAATACCCTTTTTTTCTATTTCATCTTTAGAACTTCTTATGCCGGCTGTGTCAGAAATTATCACGGGTAGTCCATTAATATTTAGATGTACTTCTATGACATCTCTTGTCGTGCCTGCTATTTCTGAAACAATTGCAGCTTCTTTATTAGATAAATAATTAAGCAAACTTGATTTACCAGCATTAGGTGGACCAACAATAGCAATCTTAAATCCTTCTCTTATTCTTTCACCAACTTTTTGATCATTAAGAGTTTTTTTTATTTCATTTTTTATTTCATTAATATTAGTTTTTATATTTTTTAAAATATCTGCAGGTAAATCCTCATCTGGAAAATCAATTTTTGCTTCAACATTAGCTAGCACCTTAACCAATCCATCCCTCCAAGAATTAAATCTTTCTGCACTTTTACCTGTCATTATTTTCACAGCTTGTCTTCTTTGAATTTCAGTTTCTGAAGAAATTAAATCTGCAATACTTTCGGCTTTTAATAAATTTATTTTGTTATTTTGAAAAGCTAGTTTTGTAAATTCGCCAGGCTCTGCAATTCGACACCCCTCTATCTCAGATATTGAATTTTGAATAGCTTGAACTACCGCTAAGCTACCATGAACATGAAATTCTGCCATATCTTCACCTGTGTAGCTCTTTGGACCAGGAAACCATATAATTATACCTTCATCAATAAGCTCATTTGTATTGATATTGTTGATTTTTTTGAGAGTAGCTACTCTTGGCTCTGGTATTTGACTATTTGTTAATTTTTCTACTACTTTTTTTGCAAATTTTCCAGATACTCTAATTGTTGCTATTCCAGAAGTTCCAGATCCTGATGATAATGCGTATATTGTCATTTGATTATTATACATATAAATTTACGACTAATAATAATTAATTCAAATGAAAAAGTTAGCTTACATAATTACATTTTTTTTCTTTTGTAATGTTAATACTTTAACTGCTGATAATAATACTATTGATAATATAAATGGTCTTTTTAAAGCAAATAAAAATTTTCATTTTCCAATCACAGATGGCCAATGGGAACAAGTAAGATCTGGTTATTGGCAAGGATGGGGTCTTAGACAGAAAATTACTGGTATTGGAAGAATAGAAAATAATGAATTGATGGAGTTAATGGAAGTTTACGAAGGAAATTTAGCAGGTAAATGGGATCATTGGATCAATGGTTTGATCAATGACACAATTTTTAAAAATAAATATGACGGATGTTATGAAAGACCTGAGTATTATTTAGTAGAATTTTATAGAAGAGGCGCAACATATAATTGTTTAGTTATATCTCATATGGATGTATTCAAAGAACTCCAAGATCCAGATTCTCCTCATGGTAAGGCTTCAGCCGCGGCTTATAACAATTGGTTAAAAAATAATCCTGATGTTACAATCCCAGGAACAATGCTTTCTGCTTACCATGGATATTTTTCAAGACCAGTGGGAGGAGTTTGGTATGAATTAAGACATTATATTAATCCTAAAATATTAGATGCACCTAAAAATAATTCACATTCAGAAGATAGCTCGGAATATCATCGAAATAATATCAATAATTTTCCCAAACATAGAAAATCAATGGAAAAATGGATCTCTATTTCTTCAGAACAACATAAAATTTTTGAAAATTTAGTAAATGCTAAAAGTAAACATAAGCTTAATTTAGATAACTATATTGTAAAATATGAAAAAAATAAAAAAAATAATATTAATAATAATATGATTGAAGACTTAAAAAATTTAAACGAACTCTACAAATCTGGAGCTTTAACTAAAGAAGAATTTGAAAAAGCTAAAAAGAAGCTTTTAAATTAATTTTATTTTAACCTGGCTTGTTCATTGAAGTAAAGAATTCAGCATTATTCTTGGTATTTTTAAGCTTAGAATTTATAAATTCAATAGCATCCATTGATCCCATTGGAGCAATTATTCTTCTTAGCACGTTCATTTTCTGCAAGTCGTTTTTGTCAAATATAAGTTCTTCTCTTCTAGTTCCAGATTTTGTTATATCAATTGCTGGATAAATTCTTTTCTCCGAAATTTTTCTATCTAATATAGTTTCGCTGTTACCCGTACCTTTAAATTCTTCAAAAATTACTTCGTCCATTCTACTACCTGTATCGATTAGCGCTGTTGCAATGATAGTTAAAGATCCACCTTCTTCAATATTTCTTGCTGCACCAAAAAATCTTTTTGGACGTTGGAGTGCATTTGCATCAACTCCACCTGTTAATACTTTTCCTGAACTTGGGACAACTGCATTATAAGCTCTTCCTAGTCTAGTTATAGAATCTAATAAAATTACAACATCTTTTTTATGCTCTGTAAGTCTTTT
>MDTA01021352.1_pt1 | contig 19488 bp, 19 predicted proteins | sample 811151 | NCBI WGS metagenome assembly MDTA01 (sample SAMN05326648, study PRJNA326480) | marine metagenome | isolation source: seawater | place: Indian Ocean: South | collected 2010 | reverse complement strand
GTGGGAGCCAATTGACCTCGAAGAGGAAAAAAAACCAGTAGATTTAGGTGATCCTAAAAAGAAAGCTAGATTAATGTTTACCGATGCAGATATGGCTATGGCTATGGATCCAGAATATAGAAAAATTTCAGAAAAATTTTATAAAAATCCTAAGTTTTTTGAGGACTCATTTGCTAGGGCTTGGTTTAAATTAACTCACAGAACAATGGGAAATAAAGAAAACTATATTGGTCCTTGGGCCCCCAAAGAAGATCTTCTTTGGCAAGGCAATGTTTCTTCTCCAAAAAAGAAATATAATGTAAATAAATTAAAAAAATTGATTGTAGCTAGCAAACTCAGTACTAGTGATTTAATCACCACTGCCTGGGATAGCGCAAGAACATACAGAGGAACTGACAAAAGAGGAGGAGCTAATGGTGCTAGAATTCGATTAGCGCCTATGAAGGATTGGGAAGCTAATGAGCCAAGAAAACTTTCAAAAATATTAAAAGTTCTAGAAGGTATTGCAAAAAAAGCTGGAGCGACATTAGCTGATACAATTATTCTCGCAGGAAATGTTGGACTAGAAAAAGCAATAAAGAAAGCTGGTTCTAAGGTTAAAGTTCCATTTACTCCAGGTAGAGGGGACTCGTCTCAAGAACAAACAGAGATTAAGAATTTCAAGTGGTTAGAGCCATTACATGACGGATTTAGAAATTATGTAAAATCAGATTATTCTGTGATGCCAGAAGAACTATTATTGGAGCGAGCTTCTTTAATGGGATTAACGGCGCAAGAAATGACTTGTTTAATTGGTGGTATGAGAGTTTTAGGCACAAACCATGAGTCTGCTAAAAACAAAGGTATATTAACCGATAAAGTTGGAGCCTTAACAAATGACTTCTTTATTAACTTGGTTGACATGAAATATACTTGGAAACCTACAGGTAAAAATTCTTACGATATTATTGACCGCAAAACGAAAAAGGTAAAATTTACAGCTTCTAGAGCAGATTTAGTTTTCGGCTCTAATTCAATACTTAGATCCTATTCTGAAGTATATGCACAAGACGATAATAAAGAAAAGTTTGTAAAAGATTTTGTAGATGTTTGGACTAAGATAATGAACGCTGACAGGCCAAACTTGAAAAAATTAAATTAATATGACTGAATTAACTTCTGGTATTTTTAACTCTGCTAAGACTATATATAATAATAACAAAGGCTCAATATTAAGAACAATAGTTTATACAATTGGACACTTTGCAATAGCTATTACAGTTTTGATGTTAATAGCCGATGTATCTTTTATGGTAGCATTAACTGATGCGATAGTTGAACCACTTGCTAATGCTGTTTGGTATTTTTTGTTGGATAAGTTTTGGGCATCAAAAATGTCAAAATAGGTTAAAGTAGTCCCCAAAGACTTTCTTTTTTTATCCATCCCTTAAAAGAACCTGAAGTAATTTTACACCATTTTTCTTTACATTTTTTTATTTTGGTTAATCTACCTTTTTTAAGTCTAGCCAAGGGTTTAGAATAAAGAGTAGGATTTTTAAATAATAGTAGTTCATCATTAATGACAATGGCCGCTTTTTTTTTGGAAAGCTGTGATATATGTATCCATCCTGTATTATTTTCATGGTCTCGAATTTTTCTATAATTATCAAACTTATCCTGAACTAAAACTGGCAAGAACCTTTTTTTATATTTAATCTTAATTGGGTACTCACTAGAGGGACCTTGTCTAAGATTTACATCGTCGTATCTTAGTGTTAAAAAATATTCTTCCTTAGAGAAGCAAATATTAGTTATAAACATTGTAGTCAAAATTATAACAATTATTCTTAGCATCTATTTATACATTTTGGGTTAATTGAAATCTTTGACTTTCTAAATGAAGTTTTAAAGCTATTAAAAACTATTAGATGACCAGCAAGGTCATCTTTGTAATTCAAAATTGTTTTTAAAACTTCATTAGCTTGCAAAGATCCCATAACTCCAGCAACAGGTGAAAAGATACCTTCGCTCTGGCAATTATTTTCGAAATCAGGTTGTTCAGGCATAAAACATCTGTAACAAGGATTCTTTTTTTTAAAATTAAATTTCATAAGATGACCATCAAATTTTGTTATAGCCGATGAAATTAAAATTTTTTTATTTTTTTTACAGTAATCATTAATTAAATACCTTGTTTCGAAGTTATCAGTTCCATCACAGATAATATCAAAATTCTTAATAATTTTATTAATATTTTTGTGTGATAATTTTTTTTCAAAAGTAATTATTTTTGTTTTTTTGGAAAATTTATTTATCGTTTTTTTGACCTGTTTTACCTTTGATTTTCCAATGTCTTTTGGATTAAATAGTATCTGTCTGTTTAAGTTTGATATTTCAACTTTATCGTAATCAACTATTCCTATTTTTCCAACACCTGACGCTGTTAAATAAGTAATCAATGGGCAACCTAAACCCCCTAAGCCAATTATAAGAACATTTGCTGAAAATATTTTTTTTTGACCAGATACTCCAATTTTCTTTAATATAACTTGTTTTTCAAATCTTTGGATCTGATTTAAGTTAATTTTCATTTAAAAATTATTTAGTACCTGTAGAACCAAAACCACCAGCACCACGTTTAGTTTCTATCAAATCATCAACTTCCACCAAATTGGCCTTAGCTACTGGACATAAAACCATTTGAGCTATGCGAAGACCGTTTTCAACTCTAAAAGATTCATTACCATGATTAATTAGTATTATTTTTATTTCACCTCTATAGTCGGCATCTATTGTTCCTGGCGTGTTTAAAACGCTGATCTTTTTTTTTGCAGCTAATCCTGATCTAGGTCTAATTTGAATTTCAAATCCTTTTGGAATAGATAAAGCTAAACCAGTTGGAATAATAGCCGTTTTTCCAGGTTCTATATTTATATCTGAAATTAAATTTGCAGCTAAGTCCATACCAGATGCTCCGTTAGTCTCGTATTTTGGCAATATAACCTCTTTAGAAAGTCTTTTAATTAATATTTTTGTCATTCATTAAAAGTTTTTCTAATAAAATTTTTGCAATTATATTTGCAATAAAACTTTTCTTATTTTTTTGAATTGTTTTAACCTTTCCTTTTTTGTCAATAATAGAAACTTTGTTGTAATCAGAATTAATTCCCATGTCCTTTTTAGATACATCATTAGCAATTATTAAATCACAATATTTTTTTTGGATTTTTTTCTTTGAATTTTGAATTAAGTTTTCTGTCTCTGCTGAAAAGCCTATTACAAGCTTAGGTCTTTCTTTGTTATTTTTACTTAAATATTCCAATATATCAGGGTTTTTTTCTAGATGGACTTGTTTTAGATTAATACTATCTTTTTTAATTTTAGTCTTATTTTTTTTAATTGGTTTAAAATCAGAAACAGCTGCAGTACAGACCGCTATGTCCACAGGTAATGATTTTTTTACCTCTTGTAACATTTCTTTGGCTGAAACTATCTTTTTGATTTCTAAATCTTTTGAAGATATAAGACTGACTGGTCCAGCTATAAGTTTTGTTTTAAAGCCTAATTTCTTTAACGCTAAAGCAATTTCATATCCTTGTTTACCACTTGACTCATTAGAAATATATCTTATCGGGTCTAAATACTCTCTTGTAGGTCCAGTAGTTACCAAAGCTTTAAATTTTCTATTTTTAACTACATTTTTATTATCAAAATAATTTTTTAAATAAGAGTAAATTTGCCTTGGGCTTGACATTTTTCCTTCTCCATCCTCGCCACAAGCCATTTCTCCCTTTTCTGGACCTATGAAGCTATATCCATAATCTTGTAAAATTTTTAGATTATTTTGTGTCGCTTTATGAAGCCACATTCTTACATTCATGGCTGGAACTAAAATAATATCTTTATTAGATGCCAACAGAACTGTAGTTGCTAGATCCTCAGCCCTACCAATAGATAATTTCGTCATTAAATTTGCAGTTGTCGGCAAAACTATTATTAAGTCTGCCCACCTAGATAAAGCGATATGGTCTATTTCAGCCTCACTATTTTTATCAAAAATATCCTCAAATACTTTATTTTTTGTTAAAGTTGTAATTGAAAGTGGTGTAACAAATTCTTTACCGCTTTTAGTTAAAACAACTTTAATTTCAATATTACTCCTCTTTAATAATCTTATTAGGTCTAAAGATTTATATGCGGCAATACCTCCACCTATCACTATAAGAATCTTTTTATTTTTTAATGACATAATTTATTAGAATACTAATAAAGAGAGAATTACAATACCTAAAAAACCTATAAATAAATTGTTTCTAAAGTTTTTTAATCTCATTTGCTCAATTTCTAAATTTTTGTTAATACCAGTAACCAAATTTAATTTGCCTTCTGCCATCAATTGTAATGCATAATTAGCTTTGTCTATAAATTCTGGAAAATCTGGTATTCTTTTTATAATTTCTGCAGAAGTGCTAATAGCCGTATCTATAGTTGTCTTCGGACTTTTTACTTCTTTTAACCATTTTTCAAGGACCGGTCTGGAAACTTCCCAAATATTTGTTTCAGGATAAAGTTTTCTAGCTACACCCTCTACAACGACCATAGTTTTTTGTAAAATTAGTAAAGGAGTTTGTGTTGGCATATTAAATTTTTCTGTAATTTCAAATAGTTGAGCCAACAAATTCCCTCCAGATATATTTTTTATAGTTTGACCAAATATAGGCTCACCAACAGATCTTAAAGCTTGAGCAAATTCTTCTTTAGATGCATCTTGTGGAACAAGACCGGCTTGAAAATGTACTTCAGCTACTTTAGTATAATCTCTCTGAATAAAGCCATATAAAATTTCCGCTAAAAATTTTCTATTATTTTTATCTAATCTACCCATAATTCCAAAGTCTACTGGAACAATATTACCATTCTTATCTACAAATAAATTTCCTTGATGCATATCACCATGAAAAAAACCATCTCGGACAGCTTGTTTTAAAAAATGTTGTATTAAATTTTCAGCTAAAGATTTTACATTAATACCTTGTTCTTTAATTTTTTCGTATTCTCTAATAGATATGCCATCTACCTTATCAAGTGTGAGTATCTTTTTTGACGTATAATTCCAATAAATTTGAGGTACATTGAAACCCACATCATTTTTTGTATTTTCATATAACTCGTTTGCTGCAGCTGCTTCAAAACGTAAATCCATCTCAATATTTGTAATTTCACGGAGCAAGTGAACTACCTCAACTAATTTTAATCTTTTTGCTTTAGAAATTGTGTTCTCTATTAGGTATGCAAAAAGCATTAAAGCATCTAACTCTTCATTAAACAATTTTTCAATGTTCGGGCGTAAAATCTTTATAGCAACATCTTTATTTTGATTTTCATTTTTAATTTTTGCTATGTGCACTTGAGCTATTGAAGCTGCAGCAACGGGCTCGCTAATCTCTAATATATTCTTAAACTGATCTTCTCCAACTTCTTTTTTTATAATTTTTTTAGCTTCATAGGTTTCAAATGCAGGGAGTTTGTCTTGTAATTTTTCTAAATTTCTTGCCATTTCTTCCCCGATTATATCTGGCCTAGTTGCAAGGAATTGACCAAGTTTAATAAAAGTTGTACCCATTCCTTCAAGCGCAATACAAAGTTTTTCTCCTGGTTTTTTTTCTTTTTCAAAATTTTTTTTTGTTGAACCTATCGAAATTAAATTAAAAAAGAAATTAATCGCTACGGGTAAATTATAAATTTGATTTACAGTATCTATGGCTCCAGATGTAGATAATTTTCTGGCGATTTCGAACAATCTAAAAACTCGTTTAAACATTTAAATTTTCCATCCAGAATGTATGGCAGAAATACCGTTTGATAAATTTCTATACTCTATATTAGAAAAACCATTATATTTCATTATTTCCATTAATTGATTTTGATTGTAAAATTCCTCTATACTTTTAACTAAGTAATCGTAGGGTTTTGATGAGCCCACTACATACTTTCCAAAAAATGGAATTGCTTTTGAATATTGTTTATAAAATAGATTAATTATCTCATTGTCAATTTTAGAAAATTCTAAACACATGAACCTTCCTCCTGGTTTTAAAACTCTTAAAGCTTCTTTTAAAGACAAATTAATATCACTCACATTTCTTAATCCATAACTAATAGTATAAAAATCAAAACTATCATCTGCAAAAGGTAATCTTTCTGCCTTTGCTAAGCACCATTTAATGTTTTTAAAGTTTTTCATTGAAGATTTTCCTATTTCAAACATATCTTTGTTTGGCTCTACGCAAATTATATTGCCCAATGCTTTAGTATTTTTTGAAAACAATTTAGCGATGTCACCAGTGCCAGAAGCAACATCAATTAAATTACTGCCTGATTGTGGATTCATCCAACTTAACAGTTTTTTTTTCCAAATTCTATGAATGCCGAGAGACATAATATCATTCATTAAATCGTATTTTTTGTGTACTTTAGAAAAAACTGAATTGACTAGTTTATCTTTATTTTGAATACTATTTTTCATTATTAAATTATATGCCAGAATTACCAGAAGTTGAAGTTGTTAAAAAGTCTCTTGAAAAAAAAATAACCAATTTAATTGTAAAAGATATCAAAATTGGTGTCACGAAATTGAGATATAAATTAAAAAAACATGAGTTTAAACAACTAATAGGAGGAAAACTACTTTCTATAAGCAGAAGATCTAAGTACTTAATTTTTAAATTTAACAATAAACTATCATTAATTGTTCATCTAGGTATGACCGGCAAATTCTTTTTTATAGATAAAAAAAATAAAAAAGAAAAAACTAGTTTTTATTATGAAATTAATTCAAAACTGGATAAACATGATCATATTAATTTTTTATTTAAAAATAAAACTAAGTTAATTTATAATGATGTAAGAAAATTTGGTTTTATGAAAATTGTTCCAACTGAAGGTATAAAAGAAGTATCACATCTTAGAAATTTAGGTCCAGAACCTCTTCATTCATCATTCAACTACAAATATTTCAAAAAATATGTAGATAAAAGAAAAAGATTAATAAAAGATTTATTAATGGATCAAAAATTTGTTTCTGGCATAGGAAATATTTATGCTAATGAAATTTTATTTTCTAGTAAAATTATTCCTTCAAGAAAAATAAACAACTTAAAAGAGTATGAAATAAAAAAAATCCTAAAGTTAACGAAAAAAATATTGAAAAAGGCAATCGACTTAGGCGGATCATCAATAAAGAATTTTTCTTATGACAATGGTAAATCAGGTTCATTTCAGCAGAAATTTAACGTTTATGGTAAGTTAGGACAAAAATGTTCTAACTCTGATTGTAATCATAAAATTATCAAAACAAAAATGTTTAATAGAGCGAGCTTTTTTTGTAGCAATTGCCAAAAATAATAAAGTTGACCCTTATGGGGCTGACATATATATAGTTTAAAAAATTATGCCAAATACTAAGTCAGCTATAAGAAGAGTGAGACGGGTAAAAAACCAAACCCAAATCAACAGAATCAGAAAAAGTAAATATAAAACAGCTGTAAAAGAAATGGAATTATTAATTAAATCTAAAGATAAAGTAAAAATAAAAAAAAATTTCAATAAATTTCAATCAATTCTAATGCAGGTTGCTAAAACTGGTGTAATTAACAAAAGAACTGCTGCAAGAAAAATCTCAAGAATTTCAAAAAAGATTAAATAAGTTTAAAATTTAACAATTACAAGTTGATAATTGAAAAATTTTAAAAAAATTTTTTTTTATTTAATAATTTAATCTTAAAAGTTGAAAAATAATTTCTATTGAAACGCTAACAATACAACCAAATTATTTTTATTTTCAATTACAACCTATAAATAGTTGCAAACAATTTGCAAAAAGCGTTTAAAGGAATTTCTTTTTAAATTAATTACATGGAAAAAAATAATATTAAAAAAAATAACGTTTATATTTCTGAGGAAGAAAAGACGTTGAACTGGGATGAAATACAACAATCATTTCAAAAAGTCTTTGGAAAAGAAGTTTATACAAGCTGGCTTCAGAAAATATCACTTGTAAAAGAATATAATGATTATTTAATATTAGGAGTACCAACAAGATTTTTTAGAGATTGGATAGTTTCAAGATATCTAGACAAAATTTTAGAACAAGTAAAAAATTTCAAACTTAGTTTAAATAGAATTGAGTTCAAAATTGTTGATGAAAACAAGAATTCTAGTGAATTAACAAAAATTGAAGAACTTAATAAAGTCACTGAAATCAAAGATTCTTTGCTTAATTACAATAGATTAAATTCAAATTTAAATTTTGAAAATTTTATAAAAGGAAAAAGCAATGACATAGCTTTGTCATATTCCAAAAAAGTTTGTGATCATCTTTCAAGATATAATCCTTTGTATATATGCGGAGGAGTTGGTTTAGGTAAAACCCATCTTTTAAACGCAATTGGACTAGAGTTACAGGCTGAAAACAATGTAATGTTTATTTCAGCTGAACGTTTTATGTATCATTTTATTAAATCTATAAAAAAAAACGATATGGTTAATTTTAAAGATTTCTTCAGAAAATCCTCAGTTTTTATAATTGATGATATTCAATTTATTAGGGGAAAAGAAAGCTTACAGGAAGAATTTTTTCATACTTTTAACAGTTTGATGGATAAAGGCTCCCAGATAATAATATCTGCAGATAGAACACCAATGAAACTTGATAGAATTCAAGAAAGAATTAAATCTAGACTTGCTGGAGGATTAGTAGTTGATATTGATGTTCCGGACTTAGAATTAAAAATAAATATTATCAAGAAAAAAATTCAAGAAATTGAAATTCAATTTAAAGAAAAAATAAATTTAAGTGAAGAAACAATTAACTACGTTGCTAATGAATGTAAAACAAATATTAGAGAGCTAATAGGTATATTAAATAGACTAATTGCATTTAGCAGAGTTCATAATAAGGTTTTGACCGTGGCAGATTGTAAAAGTATTCTAAAAGATGTTTTTACTCAAATAAGAATTATAACCGTAGACAAGATACAGAATATTGTTTCAAATTATTATAATATACCTTTAGCAGAGATGCTTTCACAAAGACGTTCCCGTCCTCTCGCTAGGCCACGACAAATTGCGATGTATCTTGCAAAAAAAATGACAACTAGATCTTTACCAGAGATCGGTAGAAGATTTAATAACAGAGATCACACTACAGTTATTCATGCTGTTAAGACTATTTCAAGATTATCTGAACAGGATGATGAAATGAGAAAAAATATTAATCAGATTAAAAGTCTATTGCTTGATCAATAATATAAATGCAATTTATAGTTAAAAGAGACAACTTGTTAAAATCCTTAAATTATGTTCAAGGAATAGTTGAAAAAAAAAACACCCTTCCAATTCTTTCCAACGTATTATTAGAACTTAAAAATAACAAATTAAATGTTATAGCGACGGATTTAGATATTGTTTTTTATGATGAAATAAATGTTGTTAAAATATTAACTGAGGGAAGCATTACAACATCTGCAGCAATACTTTATGATATTCTAAGAAAAATTCCCTCTAATTCAGAACTTAATTTCAACCTGAAGTCAGAAAATAAATTAAGTCTTAAAAGTGATAATTCTGATTTTAACTTACTATGTTTGCCGACTGATAATTTTCCAACTTTCGCAGAGGAATTTGAAGGTCCAGAAATTTCCTTAAATAATGGTAAATTTTTAAAACTTTTAAACAAAACAAAAATTTCAATTTCTAATGATGATACTAGACATTATTTAAATGGAATTTATTTGCACATTACTGAGGGACATGGAAGAAATTTTTTGACAGGTGTCGCAACTGATAGCCATAGACTTTCATCAAGTTCTTTGGAGATAGATAATGTGAGTGATTTTAATTCGTTAATTTTACCTAGAAAAGCTGTCTACCAACTTTCTTCTTTACTTTCCGAAAATAACGAACAATTAACTATGCAAACAAGTGAAAATAAAATTAAATTTTCGCTTGGAAAATCTAAATTAGTATCTAAAGTAATTGATGGAAAGTTTCCAGATTATAAAAAAGTTGTACCCAGTGATAACAAAAAAACTCTAATAGTCCCCTCTAAAGAATTCATTAATTCTATTGAGAGAGTTACAAGTGTTTCTTTAGATCGAAAAGAAGGGGTAAGATTGGCAATAAATAAAGATAATATCCAACTGTCAGTAAATAGCGCTAATTCAGGTGAAGGAAACGAAATGATTAAGGCTAGTTTTAATTCAGAAAGTCTTAATATCAGTTTTAATTCGAAATATTTGATTGATATCGCGTCTGAAATCGAAGATGTAAACTTAAAATTAAATTTTAAAGACTCTACTTCACCAGTTTTAATTGAAGATGTTTCAGATAAGAATAGTTATTATGTCATTATGCCAATGAAAATCTGAATTTGGTTAAAATCACTTTTTTTTTTTTATTTTAAGCTAGAATCGTTGCTAATTAATAATTCTAAGCAGTGCAGCTGGACAACGGTTTTATATTACTGTTAAAAAATGATATAAGTGGTGACCTAAATTAATATTACAATGCCAAATAAATCAGCAGTAAATTCCAATCAAAACTACGGTGCGGACTCTATTAAAGTTCTTAAAGGTCTGGATGCTGTAAGAAAAAGACCAGGTATGTACATTGGTGACACAGACGATGGGTCTGGGTTGCATCATATGGTCTTTGAAGTTATTGATAATGCAATTGACGAAGCGTTAGCCGGACACTGTAAAAATATTTCTGTGACAATGAATAAAGATAATTCTATTACCGTAGAAGATGACGGCAGAGGAATACCTGTTGATATTCATAAAAGTGAAAAAATGTCTGCTGCAGAAGTGATTATGACCCAATTACATGCTGGAGGTAAATTTGATCACGATTCCTACAAAGTTTCAGGAGGATTACACGGAGTAGGTGTTTCAGTGGTTAACGCATTGTCAGAAAATCTAGAGCTTAATATTTATAGAGATGGAAAAGAGTATTTAATAACATTTGAGGACGGAAATACAAAAAAATCACTTAAACAAATAGGTAAAACAAAAAAAAGGGGTACTAAAATAAATTTTATACCCTCAAAAAAAGTTTTTTCTGACACTACTTTTAGTTCTACGATTTTAGATAAGAGAATAAGAGAATTAGCTTTTCTAAATAAAGGAATATGCATTAAATTAATTGATTTAACTTCAAAAAAAGAAAAAGAATACTCACACAAATATGAGGGAGGTATTGTAGAATTTGTAAGATATATTAATAAAAAAAAACCTATATTAGTTAATAAAAACGAAAAAGAAGTTTTTAAAAAACCTGTTTACGTAACAGCTACTAAAAATAATGTAATAGTAGAGTGCTCATTTGAGTGGAACTCTGGTTATTCTGAGGAGGTATTACCTTTCACTAATAATATACCTCAAAAAGACGGTGGTACGCATTTATTGGGTTTCCGTAGCGCTTTAACAAGAGTTATTAATAAATATTTTAGTGAAAGAAATAATAAGAAAAATAAATTCTCACTTTCTGGAGAAGATATTAAAGAGGGACTTACAGCGGTATTATCTATTAAAATGCCAGATCCTAAATTTTCATCTCAAACTAAAGATAAACTTGTCTCTTCCGAGATCAGAAATATAGTAGAAAATATTATTAATGATAAAGTTTCTACTTGGTTTGATCAGAATCCATCTATAGCAAAAACAGTTTTAGAAAAAATTACCCAAGCAGCTCTTGCTAGAGATGTAGCAAGAAAAGCAAGGGATAGCGTTAGAAGAAAAGGAGCATTTGAGTTATCTGGTCTTCCAGGCAAATTAGCAGATTGTCAAATACAAAAAAAAGAGGGCACAGAGTTATTTATTGTAGAGGGTGACTCAGCGGGAGGGTCTGCTAAACAAGGAAGAGTTCGTGAATATCAAGCTGTTTTACCTTTAAGAGGAAAAATTTTAAATACCTTTGTAAATGGAAAATCTAATGGTGAAGATAATGCAACAAAAGCATTATCAAAAATGATGTCTTCTAACGAAATAGTAACTTTAATTAATGCGTTAGGAACTGGTTCTAAAGATTTCAATATTGAAAATTTAAGATATGAAAAAATTGTAATTATGACGGATGCAGATGTAGACGGATCACATATCAGAACTTTATTATTAACGTTTTTTAATAACTTTCCTTTCAACAAACTAATTGAGAATGGACACATCTATTTGGCTCAACCTCCTTTATTTAAAGTTACTAAAGCAAACAAAAGCGTTTATATAAAAGATGAGAAAGCCCTAGAGGAATACATTTATGAAGCTGCAGGAAAAATAAATAAAAAAATTAAGAAAGGCTCTATCGAGTATGTAAAATTTATGCAGGATCAAAGAGAAAAACTTTCAATTCAAAGATTTAAAGGTTTAGGAGAAATGAATCCAGAAGAACTATGGGAAACAACACTTAACCCAGCAAACAGAACTATGTTTAGGGTTCAATATTCAAAAGGAACTAAAGAAAAATCTAAGGAGGACCAAAAAATGATAGAAGTACTTATGGGTGATGAGGTTGCTCCAAGAAAAGATTTCATTACAAGTAATGCACTAGATGTGGCAAATCTTGATATATAAAATTAGATTAATACATATATAAATTAGACTATTATGAATTTTTCTACTCTGTTTAGAATAGGAGAAAACCTCAACTTAGATAGAAAAACACTTATAAACTTAAGATGGATTGCTCTTTTAGGTCAATTTATTTCAGTAAATTTTGTTTATTTTTATCTTAACTTAATTTTTCCAATTACTTTAACCTTTTTAATTATTTTAATTGGATTCACAACAAATTTATATCTACAATTTAAGATAAAAGTTTCAGAGCTTAAAGATTTTTATGCAGCTAGTTTTTTATTGTACGATTTAGTCCAACTTAGTTTATTACTTTATCTAACTGGAGGAATATCCAATCCTTTTTCAATACTATTAATAATTCCAACAATAGTTTCTTCAACATTTTTAAGCATGGGCACAACTATTATTTTAGGGATTATCACTATAGCGTGCCTTTTTTTGTTGACCATTTTTCATTATCCTCTTCCAGGAATTCATGAAAGTTCAGTTACTTTTCCAAAATTATATTTAACAGGTTATTTTTTCGCAATAATTATCGGTCTAATTTTTTTAAGTTATTTTGGTATTAGATTTGCAGGAGTGAGCAAAAGAAGATCTGAGGCTATAAGACAACTACAACAAGTAATCGCTAAAGAATATGAACTAGAGTCTCTTGGTGGTCAAGCCGCAGCTGCAGCTCATTCGCTTGGAACACCCTTAGCAACAATTAGTGTGACTGCATCTGAATTAAAAAAAGAAATTGGGCCTAATAAAGAAATTTCTAAAGACATTGATTTAATTGTTAGTCAAACAAAAAGATGTGGTGAGATATTAAAACAAATCTCAAAAAAAAAAATTAAAGAAGACTCATTTTTTAAAAAAACAAATTTAGAAAATCTTCTCGAAGAAATTTTGGAAAACTTTAGAGAAACTTCCTCAAAAAAAATTATTCTTAAAACAAAAGAAGATAAAAATAAAGTTAATTTCAAAAGAACACCAGAACTAGTCTACGGATTACGAAATTTTATAGGCAATGCCGTCAAGTTTTCAAAAAGTTTTGTAGAAGTTAGTATATCAAGTAATAAAAATATGATTAATGTTTCTATCGCGGATGATGGCCCAGGATTTCCAGAGGATGTAATTGAGATTTTGGGAGAGCCTTATATTAAATCTAAATCTTTACAAGTTGCGTCAAATTCTGGAACTGGACTAGGTACTTTTCTTGGTAAAACTCTTCTAGAAAGAGAGTTAGCAAAATTGTCTTTTTTAAAAAATAATTCTTTTGGGGGTGCATCAGTAAATATATCTTGGAAAACTGAAGACTATAAACTTAACGTTTAAATTCAAAAATATATGTAAGCATTTTGTAAGCTAATTTTGCAACGAGAAAGTTATAAGAGTTAAAATTTTTAATTGGTGATAATTCATTAATATCAGCTCCTATCACATTTGAAATCTTACTAATATTTTTTAGAATAAGTAACGCATCATGCCACATTAATCCACCAGGTTCCGGCGTCCCAGTTGCTGGCATTATGCTAGAGTCAAAACCATCAACATCGAAAGTAATATAAACATTTTTATTTTTAAATATTTTATTGACTAAATCAAAATTCCAATTGCTTTTATCTTTTCCCCAAAAGATTTTTACTCTATCTTTATTGCTCATGTAAAAACTCATTTCAGATTTAGAGAGATTTCTAATTCCAAATGAGACTACTTTTACATTTTTGAAATCTAAACATCTTCTAATAGCTGATGCATGAGAAAACTTTTCACCATTATAGCTTTCTCTTAAGTCTGCGTGCGCATCAATATGTAAAATTGTTATTTCGTCATATTTTTTAATAAATGGTTTTATAGATCCTAAAGTAAGAGAATGTTCACCACCGAGAACAATTGGAAACTTATTATTTGATATTATTTCATGATTTATCTTTGACAATTGATCTAATGCAGATTTAATTTTTTTTTTTATAGGAAAAGGCTTAAGAGTTTTGATGCCAATATCTTTGTAGGGTTCTTTGTTGAATTCTTCATCAAATAATTCTACCTGATGAGAAGCTTTTATAATTTCTTTGGGCCCATTTCTTGTTCCACCTCCGTAACTAACAGTTTTTTCTAAACCAAAAGGAACTACAACAACCTTATTTTTGATTTTAGTATTAGCTTCGTAGCCTAGAAAACCTTTTTTTTGACTTAGGTAATTCATCTAAGATTTAAATATTTCTGAAAAGTTTCTTTTTTTTCTATTCTTCCAGTTTTGTCTGTGATATGCGTCACTAGCTATTAACGGTAGAACGCTAGTCGCCTCTGCAAAAACCATTTGCTCTTTAGCGATATCTACTTTTCCCCATGAGCTGGCCTCCTTTAAGGTTGAGCTACTACAAGCCCCATCTCTAGTGTCTGCTACGGTAATTTGAATAGCATATTTGTGCATATCAACTTTTTTACCAATTAGATCTGCACAAACTACTGTATCTTGAATAAAATTTTTAGGTACTCCGCCTCCAATCATTAGTAAACCAGATTGTTTAGATTTTATCTTTATTTCGGTTAATTCTCTCATTTCTCTAATGGAGTCTATAGTTATATGTTTTTTTGGATTTTGTTCTTGATGCATTACTAAACCAAATCCAGCAGAACTGTCTGTAAATGCAGGGCAAAAGATTGGAACGTTATTGTCGTAAGCTGTCTCTATTAGTGAGCCTTTCTTTTTAGCATTTTTCTTTAAGAATTTTCCAAGTTGTTTAATAAATTCTCTTGAAGTATAAGCTTTAGGCGTCAATGAATTAGCGATGTCACAAATAGCTTGATCACAAGCCTGAAGCTCTTCTTCGTCAATATAAGTGTCATAAATCCTATCAATATAATTTTTCCTTAGCTCAGTATCATCTTGAAACTGAGACCCTTGATAATGTTTGAAGCCGAGTGCTTCAAAAAAATCCATGTCAATAATAGATGCACCCGTAGCTACTATGGCATCAACCATATTGTATTTTACCAAATCAGAGTAAAGGTTCATACAACCTCCTGCTGAAGTTGATCCTGCTATGGTTAGAAAAATTGAACAATTTTCATCCAAAATCATTTCATTGAAAATTTTAGCTGCTACAGCAGTATCTCTTGAGGTAAATGACATTTTACCCATTCCATCGATAATTTTTCTTGCATCAAAAGATTTTATATCGATGTGTTCTACAGGAGAATTAAGGAATGTTTTTTTATTATGTCCTATATCAGGACTATTTTTTTTTGTCATTAAGCAACCAAGTAATCAACTTTACTTGAATCTTCATACATTGACATAATTGGTTTATCATTTAGTTCAACAATTTCATTTGAATAAAAACCATTAAATTTTGTTCTGAATGTTAATCCATATGCTCCTAATTGCCCTAATTCAATGTAGTCTCCTTCTTTAATATTATTAGGCAATAGAAAAGGTCCTTTCATAAAATCTAAACTATCACAAGTCGGTCCAAAAAATTGGAAGGATGTCACTTTTTTTGAATGAATTCGTCCAGTAGTAATCATTTTTGACGGCAAAACAAAATTTGGTACTCCAGCGTCAAACAATGATCCATAAGTTCCATCATTAATATACAATTTATTTTTTTTTCTAAGTAACACCTTAACAATTGTAGATCCACTTTCTGCTACTAGTGCTCGCCCCGGTTCACAAATAATCTCAGGCAATTTATCTAATTTTAATTTCTTTAACGAAGTTTTAATTTCGTTAAAATAATTTATCAAAGGTTCTGGGTTTAAATCAGGATATACAGATGGAAATCCACCACCAATATTTATAATATCTGGTGTGATTTTTGTTTTTTTAATTATGTTCCAAATTTCTTGAATTCCTTTCGAGTAAGATATTTTGTGCATACATTGAGAGCCAACATGAAAACTAATTCCAATTTTTTTCGAATGTTCTTTACAAAGTCTTACCAAACCAATAGCTTCTGATGGAAGTGCGCCAAACTTTCTTGATAAATCAATTTCTGCATGTTCATTAGAAATTGCAATTCTTATAAATAAGTTTAAATCTTTTGCTTGATTTGTTGCTGCTAAAATCTTACTTAATTCATCTTTGTTATCAAGAGCAAAACTTTTAACACCATAGTCAAAATATGCAGAAGAGATACTTTCTGCACTTTTAATTGTATGCATAAAATACAGTTTTGAATCTGGTTTAATTTTCTTAATTAATTTAATTTCATTTAAAGAAGCAACATCGAAATCGTTAATTCCATTTACAATAATTTGTTTAATTACTCTTTCGTTTGGGTTAGTTTTAACTGCGTAGAGTGTTTTACCCGGGAACTGTCTCTTAAAAAAATTTGTAGATTTTTTTATTGAGTCTGGCCGAATGCAATAAATCGGTTGCTCAGGTTTTAGTACATTAACTAGTTCGTTAACGTCTTTAAATTTTCGCATTTCATGTGTCCCTCGTTAATTTACACAAAAGGTTTTTAAAAAATTTTAATAAAAAAAACCGTTATTTGTCCCAAATAAGGTTTTTTTTGCATTATGTAAAGAAAAAAAAACAACTTTCTGTGAGTTGAAATTTTATAATCAATCACTATATAGGTCGTTATGAGAGGTTCGAAAAATTACCCAGAGCAGCTTAAGCTATCTGATTTTCCAGATAAGTCTCTTCTTATTCTTGATGATGACGATCCATTAAGAGGCAGGTTGTCTAGAGCTATGGAAAAGAAGGGTTTTTTGGTCAAAGATGCCAAAACAGTCGCTGAAGGCCTTGATATAGTTAAAAATTCACCCACAAGTTTTGCAGTAATCGACTTAAGACTTGAAGATGGAAATGGTCTAGATGTTGTAAAAGAGCTCTATAAAAACAAGAATGATAGTAGAATAGTAATGTTAACAGGATATGGAAATTTACCTACTGCAGTTGCAGCTGTAAAGGCGGGTGCCATCGATTATATGGCTAAACCTGTAGACGCAGATGATGTTGAAGCAGCTTTATTAGCATCTCCGGAGGCAAAAGCTAAACCACCTGAAAATCCGATGTCTGCTGATAGAGTAAAATGGGAACATATTCACAGAGTATTTGAACTTTGTAATAGAAATGTATCTGAAACAGCCAGACGATTAAAAATGCACAGACGAACTTTGCAAAGAATATTATCTAAAAGATCTCCAAGATAAAATTAATTTACTAAAAGCTGCTGTAAAGAAAGTTAAAATAGATACTTTTAACAATTCTGCTGGTAAAAAGGGTAAAGCACCCAGTTGCCAAACTTTTTCCAAAGGAACAAAATTTGTTAACCAGATTAGTCCAAATAAATAAATAAAAGATACTGAAAATACTAAAATAGCAAAATTTAAAAATAGTTTAATTAACAAATTATTATTATTATTAAATTTTAAAAAACCAGCAAAAAATACTGCAGGTATAAACCCAACTAAATATCCCATAGTGGGTCCAGTAAAGTAAATCAAACCAATACCTTTTTCTGGTGTACCGGAAAAAACTGGAAGGCCTATAATTCCTTCAAATAAGTACAAGATTATAGTTGCTATACCAAGTCTCCATCCAAAGGTTATACCGATTAATAACACTACTAATGTTTGCATTGTCATTGGAACTGGATAAAAAGGAATTTTGACTTTTGAAGAAATAGCCAAAATAATTGTACCAGCTAATGCTAAAAATATATTTTTTATAATTTTTGATTGGTATAAATTTTTAACTAATTCCATACTTCAATTTTAACTTTTTTTATAATTAAATCTAGTTATTTGTTAATTGAACAAAAACATCCTCTAAATTACCATCATCTGTTACAATATCTAAGATTTTAATGTTATTTTCACTTAAATATTTGATAATTTGTTCAAATTCTAAAGCATTTTTCTGATATGAGACTGAAATAAAATTATCCCCCACTACATTAAATTTAACCCCTTGCATTTGTAAAGTTAAATTCTTTTTTATATTTTCAACCTTGAAATTAATTTTTTTAGTTTTAATCCTCTCTAAAAGTCTTTGAGTAGTATCAAGAGCAACTAAATCACCTTTATTTATTATTGCTATACGATCACACATTTCTTGAGCTTCAAGTAAATAGTGCGTAGTTAATATTATTGTAACGCCTTCTTTGTTTAATAATCTCACATTATTCCATAGATTATTTCTTAATTCAACATCTACACCTGCTGTTGGCTCGTCTAATATTAATATTGGCGGTTGATGAACCATGGCTTTAGCTATTAATAATCTTCTTTTCATACCACCAGATAAACTTCTCGAATATGCATTTGCTTTACTCTCCAAAGCCACCATTTTTAGAATGATATCTGTAATTCTATTTTTTTTAGTTACGCCATATAAACCAGCTTGTAACTCTAATAATTTTTTAGGACTAAAAAAAGCATCCAGGTTCACTTCTTGTGGAACTATTCCAATTGATGCCCTGACTTGCCTAGGATTTCTATCTAAGTTAAAACCCCAAACTTCAACAAACCCTTCTGTTTTCACCACAGTCCCCGATAGAATACTTAAAAATGTAGTTTTACCCGCACCGTTTGGTCCTAAAATTCCAAATATTTCTCCTTGTTTTACTTTAAAGCTTAAATTGTTCAATGCTCTTATGGGTGAACTTTTATTGTTATTTTTTATGTAAAGTTTGCTCAGATTCTCAACAGTTAATGCAATTTTATCCATAGTAAATTTAATTATAACACGAAAAAAATTAAGGTATTATAAATTTATGGGTAATTTAAAAGAAACTGACCACTTTTATTTAATTGACGGTTCGGGATATATATTTAGAGCCTATTACGCTTTACCACCACTCTCGAGAAAAAGTGATGGTTTGCCAACAGGTGCAGTAAGTGGTTTTTGTTCAATGCTTTTTAAACTTTTAGAAGACTC
>MDTA01217234.1_pt1 | contig 19489 bp, 15 predicted proteins | sample 811151 | NCBI WGS metagenome assembly MDTA01 (sample SAMN05326648, study PRJNA326480) | marine metagenome | isolation source: seawater | place: Indian Ocean: South | collected 2010 | reverse complement strand
GAGCGCGTCTGGATTTTTGGCTATGGCTCTTTGTTGTGGAAGCCTGAGGTTCCGGTTGCGCGCACCTTGAAAGCGACGGTGCTCGGTTTTCGAAGGCGTTTCTGCCTGCGTCAGGTGCGCTCCAGGGGGCGGCCAGACGAGCCCTGTCTGATGCTGGCCCTGGATAGTGGCGTTTCGTGTGTGTCGATGGTGCAGGAAGTGCGCGGCAATAACCTACTGGAGGCGGTTTGGCCCGTGTGGCGACGCGAGATGCGTGGACATGGCTATGTCGCGCGATGGGTGACGGCTTATACCATTGACGGGCCGGTACCCGCGCTGACCTTTGTCGCCAACAAGGCCGGGCACAGGTATCTGGCAAATCTCTCTCTCAAGACTACTGCGCGAATGCTGGCTGCAGCCTGCGGGCCGAGGGGCGCGTGTGCGGATTATTTGCGCGAGACCGTGCTCAAGCTGAATGAGCTTGGTATTCGCGATGAGTACATGTGGCAACTGCAGCAGCTGGTTGCTGAAGAACTGCGACGGCGCCCTGCACGCGAAGCGCGGCGAGCGGCCGACTGACAACGGACGTTAGTGACTTGCCGCAGCCTGTGAACGGTCAGGGGCGGCTGACGTTCAGCCGCATGCCTGATTCCTGCCAACCTCGGCGGGGGCTAGCGATGTTCAGCTTCCAGACTTGCGTACAGCATCTCGGCGTAACTCTGCATCCGGCTTTGGGCAATCTCGCCGCGTCGCGCCGCGTCGTTCACCGCGCATTCGGGCTCTGCCTGATGCAGACAATCCCTGAATTTGCAGTTGCTCGACAGTTCTGAGATCTCCGGGAATCCCAGGCTGACATCACGCGGTGGCAGGTAGGCCGTGGCGATGTCGCGCACGCCGGGTGAATCGATGAGTGTTCCGCCACACTGCAACTCGACCAAGCGGGCCGCGCTGGTGGTATGGGTGCCATGGGCTTCGTCATCGGTCAGGCGCCCGGTTGCCTGCGTTTCTGGCGTACTCAGCGCGTTGACGATGGAAGACTTACCCACACCGGACTGGCCCACCACGGCGCAAGTCTTGTTGCTCAATTCCGTGGCCAGCGTGTCTATGCCAACGCCGGCTTTGGCACTGACATCCAGCCACGTGTAGCCGCATTCGGTGTATAAATCTCGCAACTCTGTGCGTTGAGCCGAAAATGTGGCGTCGTCGCGATCCAGTTTGTTGCCGATCAAGATGGCCTGCAGCCTGTTGTAGGCAAGGTGCGCCAGGTAGCGATCAATAAACGCGACCGGCGTGTTGGGGACGGGCGACCAGACTACCGCCACCAGGTCGAGATTGGCGGCGATTGGCTTCTTGTTGCCGTTGGGATCCGTGCGCGCCAACAAGCTGCGCCGCGCTTTCAGAGTTTCGATCGAGCCGCCGCCACGTTGAGCGCGCCACTGCACGACGTCGCCACTCGCCAGGCGGGTAAGTTGTCGGCGGCTGCGCAAACGACGGATACGGCCGTCGTCGCATTGCACCTTGGCAAATTCGCCATGCACCGAAACAACCGTACCCGTCTGCAGCATCGAGCTCAGACCAACAGCTCGTCGATTTTGGCTGCGCAGATGAAATCGTTCTCAGACAGGCCACCGATTGCATGCGTCGTGTAATGCACTTTGACCTGACTGTAACCAACTTCCATGTCCGGATGATGGTCTTCCCTGTGCGCGACCCACGCGAGTGCGTTTACGAATTCCATGGTTTCGTGGAAATTGCGGAAGCGAAATGTGCGGCTGATGGACTCTGCTGACTCGTCCAGGCCCCATTTCTCAAGTTCCCCGATCAGTCGTTCGCATTCATTCCGGGCTAGAGGATCAACGCCGCCTTCACACGGCTTGCAGTGGCGGGTGACCAAATCCGAGCGTGTTGTGCTCATGTCGTTACTCCCTGGTATTGGAAACTGTGGTTAACGGAACTGTTCATTTAATCTGTATGCCACCAATCGAGCATGAGTGGCTTACCTCGGTGTTGTCGTCAAACTCTCGATATGCGCGATGCGTAGCGGCGCGGGCGGGTGAGAGTCATGAAAAGCCGAGTACAGCGGATCAGGTGTCAGGGTTGATGAATTGCTTCGGTACAGCTTCACCAGGGCTTCGATCAAGGTCGCACCGTCGGCATGCTCTGCCGCAAATTCGTCCGCTTCGTATTCGTGCTTACGCGATAACATGCCCATCAGCGGGCTAAGGAAAAAGAAAAAGCTCGGCGCCGCAAACATGAACAACAACAGCGCTGCCGACGTGCTGGGTGTTGTGACACCGAGACCTTCGTAGAACCACGGCTGCTCCGCAAGCCACGCCAGAAGTGCCAGTGCGAGTAGCACCAGAGCGGCGGAAAAACCGAGTTGCTTGGGAATATGTTTGCGTTTGAAGTGGCCAACTTCATGCGCCAGGACAGCTTCGACCTCATCGCCGTTCAGATCGGCGAGCAATGTGTCGTAGAAGACGATGCGTTTGCTGGCACCCAGCCCGGTGAAGTAGGCGTTACCATGCCCACTTCGTTTTGAACCATCGGCGACAAAAATGCCGCTGGCAGAAAACCCGTGGCGACGCAGGAGGGCGCTGATGCGCTCGGCCAGGGCAGTGTCTTCAAGCGGCGTGAATTTATTGAAGAGCGGCGCAATAAACACCGGAAACGCCCAGACTGCCAGCAAGTTAAATCCAATCCAGACGCACCAGGCTGCAATCCACCAGACGGAACCCAGAGACTCCATGAACCACAATACCAGCGCGATCATCGGCGTCCCTATCACCAGAGTAAGGGCAAGTTTTTTGAGCGTGTCGGAAATGAAAGTTGGCACCGTCGTGCGATTGAAGCCAAATCGTTCCTCGATGCCAAAGACGGCATACGCGTCCAGCGGCAACGTCAATAGTGACCCGAGCAGTAGGACCACCAGCATCATCGTGACGCCCACCGCAAGCGGTGCGTCAAACCAGCCCGCGGCGATATCGTAGGTCCATTGAAACCCGCCACCGACGGTCCACATTAGCAGCAATGCGGCGGAGAACAGCACCTCGACAATGCCTGTCCGAACTCGGGCGGCGGTATATTCCGCCGCTTTCTGGTGTTGTGATGCGCTAACGCGCCCCAGGAATTGGGACGGCACCGCATCCGCGTGTGCACCAACGTGGCGTAACTGCCGGGCGGCGAGCCATAACTGCACGGCCGTCGCGAGACCAAGTGCCATCAGAAATATCAGCGTGAATGTGTGCACGTTATCGCGAGCCCTCTGTTCCCAATTGTAGCGGTGCAGCCGGACACTATTTTACCCGCAATTGGAGCGGGTGCCTGACCTGCTCTTGAATCGGCCTGTGTCCGGCCCTGGTCGCGCGACTTGCCGTCCGCACCCTCTGCTAAACTGCGAGAACCGCCGCGCCAATATTAGCGCGACACCTCAAGAATGAGCCCATCCACTATGTCAGTAGATCCCCGCAATTTTGTCTGGATGGACCTCGAAATGACTGGCTTGGACCCTGACACGGATCGCATTATCGAGATCGCGACGATTGTCACCGATGGGAATCTTAATATTCTCGCAGAGGGACCGGTGTTGGCCGTGCAACAATCGGAAGAAGTACTCGAAGGTATGGATGAATGGAATCAAAGCCATCACGGACAGTCCGGGCTGATCGAGAGAGTCAGGGAGAGCGACGTTGATGAGCGCAGCGCGGAATGGCAGACGCTCGAGTTCCTGAAACACTACACCACCGAAAACGGATCACCGCTATGCGGAAACAGCATTTGCCAGGACCGTCGCTTTCTGTATCGCTATATGCCTGAGCTGGAGCGTTTCCTGCACTACCGTAACCTGGACGTCAGCACGCTTAAGGAGTTGTGTCGGCGTTGGGCGCCAAACATCGCAGATGGTGTCACCAAGCGCGCGACACACCGGGCACTGGATGACATCCGGGAGTCTATCGAGGAGCTGCGCTACTACCGCCAACATTTTCTCAAGGTGCCTTGAGTCATACGCTTTCCTCCGATGGTTGAGCGGCATACAGCACTGTACGACGCGGCCGGGGTGCGCGCGTTGGACCAACTCGCGATTGAGTCCCACGGAGTACCTGGTTACGAGCTTATGTGCCGGGCGGGCGCGTTTTGTTTTGCACGTCTGTTAGCGCGCTGGCCCGATTGTCAGCGAGCTGTCTTGGTATGCGGCACCGGTAACAATGGCGGTGACGGTTTTGTGATCGCTCGCCTGATGGTCGAGGCGGGTCTGGAACCCCGCGTATTTGTCGTGGGTGACGTTCACAACATCGCTGACGATGCCAGAACCGCCCTTGATGCCATGTGCGACGCCGGGGTCGAGGTTGGTCATGAGCTGGGCGAGATGTTGCGCGGTGCGGACGTGATCGTTGATGCACTTTTTGGCACTGGCTTGCGGCGGGCTCTGGGCGATGAGGTCGTTCACATCGTCGCGCAAATCAACGCAGCACATCAGCCGGTACTTGCAGTTGATCTGCCATCGGGGCTGAGCAGTGACACGGGTGTAGCTGTACCCGTAGCGGTTCGTGCGGAATGTACTTGCACGTTTATAGGGCTCAAATTCGGCCAGTGGACCGGACAGGGCCCGGAGTTCTGCGGGGACCTCGAATTTGACGATCTCGATGTCCCGCCCGAGATTTACCCCAAAGTACGTCCGATTGCCGAGTTGTTGGATAACGACGTTTTGGCGCGACGCCTGCGACCACGTGCGCGAGATGCGCACAAAGGCCATTTTGGCCATGTATTGGTCGTCGGCGGAGGCCATGGTTACGCAGGTGCGGTATTGCTGGCTGCGCGCGCGGCTGTGCGTGCAGGTGCCGGGCTGGTGACGGTTGCGACACGCGCCGAGCATGTTGGTCTGGTCAGTGCCTGTCCGGAGGCGATGTTTGTCCCGATTGAGTCTGGTTACGAATTGCAGGCGTTGGCGGAGCGAGCGGATGTGGTGGCGGTTGGACCAGGGCTGGGCCAGACCGAGTGGGCGCGGTCGGTGTTTCACGCCGCGCTAGAATCCGGAAAGGTGGTTGTGGTTGACGCAGATGGCCTTAACCTGATGGCGGAAGGAGGCGCCCGCGTCAGGGACTTGAGTGGCCTGGTGTTGACACCGCATCCGGGAGAAGCCGCGAGGCTGATTGGATCGTCAACTATAGCCGTGCAGAGAAATCGCCTGACAACAGCCGCCGAGATCAGCGTAAAGTTTGGTGCCATTTGTGTTCTGAAAGGGGCTGGTACCGTGGTGGTTGACAACACTCGCCGCAGTGTCGTGGGTCTTGGCAACCCTGGTTTGGCCTCCGGAGGGTCGGGAGACACTTTGACAGGCATTACCGCGGCATTGCTGGCTCAGGCTGAAGCGTTGTCGTTGTCGCAGATGGAGGCCGTGGAAGTGGCTGTATGCGCTCATGCAGCAGCGGCGGACCGTGCCGCCTTGCAAGGTGAGCGCGGCATGTTGGCGAGTGATGTGATCGAGCACTTACGGCCCGTGATCAATCCTGGAATCGCCCCTTCCGCGCGCATTGGACGCTGAATGCATGCAGTTGCAACTGACGCTACCAGACGAGTCGTTCTCCATGGGCTTGGGTCAAGCCCTGAGCCAGGCGCTGCCAGAGGAGTGCACGGTATTCATGCGTGGTCAACTTGGGGTCGGCAAGACAACCGTCGTCCGCGCGGCGTTACGCAGTCTGGGTGTTGACGGCGCAATCCCGAGTCCCACTTACACGCTTGCCGAACTGTATTCCGTGCGCGCCCGCGAGGCCCAGCACTTCGATCTGTACCGTCTTGTCGACCCGGAAGAATTCGAGCTGATAGGCGCCCGCGATTTTTTTGGCCGTCCAGCGCTGCGTTTCATCGAATGGCCCGAAAACGGGGAAGGCGTTCTGCCCGAGCCTGACGTGGATATCACGTTGTCCGTTGCTGACCGGGGTCGCGAGGCAGCCATCGTCTTGAACGAGAAGCTCGAAGGGCTCAAAGATGAACTATCTAACTCACTGTTCGAAAAACGAATTCAGGTCGTACTTAAGAAATAACTTGAAATATATTGCCTAGGTATCTAAAAATAGACGCAGGCTCGTTCGGACGGTATTGATGCGTCTCATTAAACTGGCACTGTTGTTTTTTAGCGCGATTTGGTCTGCGGCAGCCGCGGCGACGGACGTCGTGGGCATTCGTGCGTGGCCCGCGCCGGATCATACGCGCGTGGTGTTTGATGTCAGTGGTCCCCTGGAACACACGATTTTTCGACTGGAGAATCCGCAGCGCCTTGTGATCGATATTCGTAACGCGCGGTTGCTGCGCGGAGTGTCGGGTAAACGGCAAGCGGACGAACTCATCAAACGTATGCGTTTCGGACGACGAAACGGCCAAGACCTGCGCGTCGTAATGGACCTGCACGGTCCCGTGACGCCTAAGAGTTTTCTGTTAACCCCTAGTGGCAACTACGGTTACCGCCTTGTTGTTGACGTGCGTCGCAAAGGTGCGGCGCGCGTGAGTGCCGCGGCTGCCTCGAAGCCGGCGGACGCACGTTTGCGAAGAGTGGTTGTGGCCATCGACGCAGGTCATGGCGGCGATGACCCTGGGGCAATCGGGCCGGGAGGCACGCGCGAGAAGGTTGTGACGCTTGCCGTCGCGAAGAAGCTTGCGGCTCGCATTAACAAGTTGAACGGCTTCAAAGCAGTGCTGATCCGCTCTGGCGATTATTACGTTGGTCTGCGAACGCGCATCAAGCGGGCGCGAGAGGCATCCGCGGATTTGATGGTCTCGATCCATGCTGACGCTTTCCGGGACCGGCGTGTGCGCGGCAGCTCGGTCTGGGTCTTGTCCACGCGCGGCGCTACGAGCGAAGCGGCGCGTTGGCTCGCTGCCCGGGAAAACGCTGCGGACCTGGCAGGTGGCGTCAGCCTGGATGATAAGGACGACCTCCTGGCTTCCGTCTTGTTGGACCTGTCTCAGACGGCCACGCGTAACGAAAGCCGCGAAGTGGCAGACTTCACCCTGTCTGAACTCCGGCGCGTCGGGCGTGTACACAAGCGTCACGTGGACCGGGCCGGATTTGTTGTGCTGAAGGCGCCAGATATCCCTTCCATTCTGGTCGAGACGGCGTTCATCTCCAATCCACACGAAGAGCGGAAGCTGCGCCAGCCGCAGCATCAAGCCAAGCTTGCGGACGCACTCGCTCGTGGTATCCAGCGCTATTTTCTGAAGCGACCTCCGCCGGGTACCTTGTTGGCCGCGCAGCGGCACATCATCTCTTCGGGAGAAACGCTTTCTCAGATCGCGGTGCGCTACGACGTACCTGTCGAGGCATTGCGGGCGTCCAACCAGTTGCGCGGCGATGCGCTTCGCAGCGGGCAGGTGTTACACATTCCCCGAGGTAGTTGAGTTCCATTGCAGTTGGCCAAGTCGGTTGACTTGAGCCAGTTGGGCCGGATTTTTTAACTGGCTTACTGCCGCGACTTAATGACCCGAGACGTCACGTATCGTCAGTGCGCGCGGAGGTCCCGAGGACCAACTCTGCCACTTTTACCATGCGACCCCGGGAGAACAGCAGCTTGCGACGGCTACCGCCCAGCTGGCGCCACAACACGGCGGAGCGGATTCCGGCCAAGAGTAGCGCGCGAATCCTGTCTGCATTGTTACTCCGGTTCAGCAATGCCGGATCGCCGCTCACCATGATGCGAGGCCTTAGTTGACTCACTGTATCTTTGTACGCCTGCGCCAACGTGCCGAAGACCGCCTCTCCGAGTAACTCCGGATCCGCGCCTATGTCTGCAGCGTCGTAGGCGCTGAGTTGGTTGCGCGCGAGCCTCACTCCGACTTGCACGCGTTCAACCAGATCCGAGTCACGCACAAACCGTCGTTCCAGCGCGATCATGTCGCTTGCGTAGCGCGTGATCTCGGGGTCCCGGGCATCGCCAATGCGGGCCAGTTGGCTGATCAGATGTCTGAATCCGGTATTGAGCCCGGATACGGAGCCGTAGATATCGACGACGCTGTGGCTGTCCAGCTTGAGCACGCTCGCGATGGAGCACCGCAGTCCGCGTTCGTCTGGATCGCCGGCGCGCGCGGCTTGTTTGACGAGCGCGGCCGCCTGAAAGATGCCGGCTAGTGACATCGCTACGTTGAGTTCGGGGTGAATCGCCGTTACTTCAGACACTGCGTCGTTCCATGGAGGTTGTTAGCGGCGCTCGGTGCGCGTGATGACGCCGCCACCCAGACATTCTTCACCAAGGTAGATGACGGCGCTTTGGCCCGGTGTGACGGCGCGCTGCGGTGTTACGAACGACAGCCTGGCTGTCGTGTCGCTTAGCGGGATCACCTGGCACGGTTGATCCGTCTGGCGGTAGCGTGTCTTGGCCGTGGCGACAAACGGTTCGACCGGCGCGTGGCCCGAAATCCAATTGGTGTCGTCGATCCACACATCCACGCAGTGCAATAGTGGGTGGTCATGGCCTTGCAGCACATGGAGCGTGTTGCTGTCGAGGTCCTTTCCGTATACATACCAGGGCTCCTGACTGGCACCCTGGCGGCCGCCAATGCCCAACCCCTGACGCTGTCCCAGCGTGTAGAAGGCCAGTCCGTGATGTTGACCTACGGGTTTGCCCTCTGGGCTGACCATGGGGCCCGGCGTGTGTTCAATGTACCGGGACAGAAATTCCTTGAACGGTCGCTCGCCAATGAAACAAATGCCGGTACTGTCGCGCTTGTCGTGGGTCGCGAGCCCGAGCGACCGCGCGCGTTCGCGCACTTCGCTTTTGTGCATCTCGCCAATGGGAAATGCGGCCGTCCGCAACGCGTCCTGGCCTAACGCGTGCAGAAAATAGCTCTGGTCCTTGTTGTGATCCACACCGCGCAACAGCGCAACGTAATGGTCACGTGCCACGCTGCGTACGTAATGCCCGGTTGCTACAACACTCGCACCCAGCGTCTCAGCGTGGGCGACAAATTCGTTAAATTTGATTTCGCGATTGCACAAAATGTCGGGGTTCGGTGTACGGCCGGCGCGATGTTCCGCCAGGAAACGCTCAAATACCCGGTCCCAGTACTCCGTGGCGAAATTGACGGTGCGTAGCGGAATCCCCAAACGTTCGGCGACCTGAGTGGCGTCGTTTAAGTCCTCGGCGGCGCTGCAGGCTTCATCATCGTCTTCCTCCCAGTTTTTCATGAACAAGCCGGTGACGCGGTAGCCGGCTTCGACCAGCAGCGCGGCGCTCACCGACGAGTCAACGCCACCGGAGAGACCCACGACAATAGTGTTGTTCTCCGGCGCGGTTTGGGCAGTAGAAGCGTGCATAATTGATAACTGCGGCTTTCTGATCGCACATCTTCGCATATCACGAGGCTGAAGCTGGAACTGTTCTGTCGAAACGGCGCCAAATTTAGACACTGGTCGCTGGAATGGACGACTTGTCTCGCCATGTGTACCGGAACTTATCACCCGAATGACCTCGGACTATGAGGTTGTTTCGCGTTTCTGCGCCTCATGTGAGGTGTGCATTGAATTCGGCACACGGTCTGTGCGACGGGCGAACAGTGCCTGAAAAGCGCCAATCCGCGACTCAGAAAAGATCGCACAAACCTAAGAGGCCTCAAGAATGAAACGCTGATCAAATTGCTGATGTGGCTGGTTCTGGCTGTAGTTGTCGTGGTCGGGGCGGCGATCGTTCTGATTCCGATGTTGATCGATCCAAACGATTACAAGGCAGAGATCGCCGACGCGACCAAGGCTCAGACAGGGCGTGAGCTGGAGAACGAAGATGACCGTCTTCCCGATCCTGGGAGTGGAAGTTGGCCCTCTGTCGCTGTCGAACGCAGAAGGATTCTCCGCGCCTGTCTTTCTGAAGTCGGAACGCACACAAGTGCGGGTTAACGTGATGCCGCTCCTTACGGAGCAGCGCATTGAGGCCGACACCATCGAGATTTATGGTCTGCACGTCAACCTGGAGCAGAACAAGAGCGGTGCAACCAACTGGGACGATCGGACGAAAGGAAGCGGCAAAGCGTCTGGTGACGTCGGCTCGTCGAGTGGTAATGCGCCGGCGGTCGCAGGCTTCGCGTTGGGTGGTTTGAACGTTAAAGGCGCGCAAATAACGTGGAAACAACCCGGTCAGCAGGTCATGCTGACAAACGTTGACTTGCAGACGGGGGCGGTTGAGTTGGGCAAACCGATTGAGGTGAGCGGTGGGCTGGATATCGCGCTAAGCAATCCAGCTGCAAAAGGACGCCTGGATGTTGCGACCACCATCAGCCTGAACGGCGAGGATGTCAAAGCGGACGGCCTTACGCTCAAAGAGGTTTTGGCGCATGCGATTCATCATGTCGGTGCGCGTGCTGAAGCTCGGTGCTTAAGACTACTCGTGCACGCAGGAGCTGGATGCGGGCAGGCTTGCCGAAGTCATCGTTGACGCAGCGGGCGCCACGCGAGGTGCACGACTGGTTCGAGCTGGTTCCGCTTCTATACTGCAAGACCATCAGGAACAAACGATTGTTCGGGGCCCGACTGGGTACCGGACGTTGCGCAAGATTGGTGCCAAAACCCAATCGCGCATCTACCTGGCGAATCGGCTCAGCGATGGGCTGGAGGTCGCCCTCAAGATTATTGCCGTCAACATCTTGACCGAGCAACTGGTACTGGAGCGCTTTCAGCGCGAAGCGGCGGCGCTTCAGGCGTTGCGATCTCCCTAGGTTGTACGGTTCCACGAACACGCGTTTGAGGCCGACTGAGGGTACCTGTTCATGGCACACCTGCCAGCAGCGGATTGCGTGTGAGAATGAAAGAGCCGTTGGACGTACAGACCTCGGTTGCGTTCGTGCGTCAGTTGCTACTGGCGCTGGACGTTCGCCATACGACGAGGGTGGTGCATCGGGATTCGAAGCCAACCAATGTTCTGATACGTAATAGCGATGCGCTGGCTTTTACGGACTCTGGCATCTCGAGGCGGCTCGATAGCGACACTGAACATACGACGGACGGCATGCTGATCAGTACGCCTGCCTACATGAGCCCGGAGCAGTGTATGGGTCGGCTCGTCGATGAGCGCGGATCTCTGTCAGTGAACTGGCCGAAGGAGCGCTGTCGAACCGCAAAGGAGGAGTTGGCGTTGTTCCCAGAGGTGAGCGCGACTTGAGGCACCCTAACGGTCGACTTTCTGGTCGTCCTGTTGGTCGAGGCGCGAGATTTTCGGATTGTCCCAGGCGCCGCTAACCTGATAGTTGAACGACGCGACTTTGTCCAACAGCTTGGTATTCAGAATCTTCTCCGCCAACCACAAGGCCGCGCCAACGCCTGCACCTACACCGCCGAATGCAGCCCCTGCGACCGGCAGACTGTCGGACAGGCGCGGCGTCACGTTCACCAGCTGATCATAGTCCTCCTGCACAAGCCCGGTACGTCCGGCGACGTTGATGTCCGCTGTTTTTGTCGCCAGTCTCAGGTTGTTGGTATAGGCGTTGCCATCATCCAAGGTGAACGTCCCCGAGATTCGCTCGTAGCCAAGCCCTTCATCAAGGAATCCGCCGAAGTCGAGCGACAGGATCTGGGGCAAGGAGCGCAGGTTAAGTAAACCAAACAAGCGCGCGCCCGTGCCGGCGTCCACGGCCAGTATGCGTCCAGCGCCGGATTGAAACGCGACCTCTCCCGTGAGGCTCGCGAATGACACGTCCCCAGGTGTGCCGGGCCAGCTCAGGTTCGCCTGCACTTGTGTGGCGCCACCTTCTGTCACCTTTTTTTTGACGCCGGCTGCCAGCATGAGGTTCCGCAGCGCATTGGCATGAATCTTTAGCTTGAGCTGTGTGTTCTGTTTGCCGGTGTTTTCGTGCCAGTGCCCCGAGCCATTGAGATCAAACAGGGGTGAAATCAAATAGATGGTGTCGAACTCGAGGCCGGAGGGTGCCTTGCTGGCGCTTAACTTGAGGGTGCCAAGGTCTACATCGTCGTACACCAGCTGTTTCACGAGGAATGTAAACGACGGCATCGTCCGTGGGTCGGTGCGGATATTCTGGTTACCTTCCAGCTCCGGGACCACCAAACGGTCCAGATCGATGCGCAGCGTCTGTTTGGTGTCAGGCGGGAATACGCGCCCGGCAAGCTTGGGGCCCTCGATCTGCACTTCTATCGGCTTGTCGTCGAGCGGACGCGGCATGCGGACTTTGGTTTGCGGGAAACTGATTCCGGCGAAGCGTAGCGACAGGAGATCAACGTCAATGGACGGGATGGCCGCCCGGGTCGCCTCAGTGTCCGGGTCCAGGAAAGCGGACCATGCGTCAAGATCCAGCAGCGAGAGCTGACCGGAAATCTGGCGGTCTCCCCGACGTGCTGGCTTCGCGTCGCCATTTAAGCGCACCCGATACCCGGCTTGACGAGGCTCCGGGTACGGGACCAATCCCCTGACATGAATGGGGCCGTAACGCGCGGAGACGCGCACCGCCTGAGCGTTTACGCTCCCTGTCACCTCCAGAGGACGACCACGTTTGGCTGGCTTTCCGAGTGGTGCCGGGACAGCAATGCTGGTGCTGGCGAGGTCTGAGAACGCCTTGAAGCTGTACTCGTCGGGCTTTTCGCTTCGTATTTCCACCGCCCATCGACTTTTACCTTTGATTCGCGATAACCAGTCCGGGCGCGCGACTCCTGCGGCGTCGGCGATTCGCTGCAGTGTGCCGCGATCTACCCCTGTCTTAAGTGATAACCGCGCGCGGTGTTGTTCGCTTACTTCGAGATCGAGTTCCACTGCTTGTTTGAGCCAGCGACCCACAAGCTTGGACGCAGACAGCGTGGTGCCTTTGATGCGAAGGTCGCCCGTCAGTGCTTCCAGCGCTGGGAGCGTGGGTGTGGGCTTCAGCGTGACATTGCGCAGCCGGACCGTCGTATCGACTGTGGGCGGCGATGACCCGGAGCGGATGTCGATGCGGCTCTTGACGATGGCACGCCCGGTTGCCTTCAACTCCGCCAGCGCCGGTGGCATACGTTTAGCGAGTGGAGATCGCCGCAGAATGCCGATGATGTCCTCGACCAGGCCAGCTGACTTGAATGACACCGACACCGGGGAATCGGCGTCGTTGACGTTTTCCACGGTCAGGCCGATGTCCACCTTGGTTTTGGACACTCGCGCCGATTTTGCGCGAGCAATCAGCTTGCCACCCTCAAGCTTGATGGGCCCGGAGAGCTGCTGCAGTTCCGGCCATCCGGGCGCGTAGTTGAGCTGCACTTTCCGCAAGTCAGCGTTGACGGCAACGGCGGCGGCAGGAGAGTTTGCTCCCAGATCTCGAACGCGGCCGCTCAGGTCCAGCCGCAGGTCCTGAATCACCCCATCCGTCGCCGCCCGCGATAACCAGGAATTAAGGCCACTGGAGAATACGGGGGACGGCAACATGGAGCGTAGTTGAGCAACGCTCAACCGCGGCAACGCAACGTTAACATCCAGCTTGAGCGAAGGATCTTCGTCCGAAACAATCTTGCCGCTCAGTGTGAGCGCATACGCATCGTGTTTCAGTGTCAGTGCCTCGGAGAAGAGCGTCAGCACTTCGCCTCGATGTCTGAGATCGATGGTGCCGTCAATCTCCCTGAACAAAAGGGGTTTGGCGCTGATGGGGGCCGCGTCGATGCGGACAGGCGTACCAGTAGCGAGATTGACGACGCCGCCGTCGGGTGTAATCGAAGCAAAGCCCGCAAGCCCGGTTACTCCCCAGCTTTCGTCTTTGCGCTCCGGCCAGCCCAGATTCTTGAATGTGAACGCGGTCGCAAATGGCACGTCGTCCTGGTCGACGTTTAGCCAGGCTGCACTCAGCTCCGTCACGTCGCCGCGCGCGAGATACGCGCGTAAGTCGATGACGTCTTCAGATGTCGGCTCCAGGTACGCCATCATGGCCAGGACGTCTTCGATGCGAGCCTGGCTTAGATTGGCCGTGTAGCGCCCCGGCTGGCCATCTTTGCCCAGACGGTAGCGAATGCTGCCTTTTTTGGCTGTCCAGTCGTCTAACGAACCGTTGGCGGACAAATCGAAGACGTCCAGTCTCCACCCGGTCTGCACCGGGTTATAGGCGAAGTTTGCGCTCAACGACGTCGGTCCGCCCAATGGGTCTCCAGGTAACAGCGCAAGCCCGCTGAGTGAAGTTCGTCCAGACGATTGCACCAGCTGGCCGTCTTTGAACCGCACCAGCACGTCAAAGTCCGCGCGGGAGTCCGAGCCCGGCAGCCGCGAGCCAGGCATGACGCGGGCTACCGGTGAGAGCGCAACGCCGTCGCCGATCACGCGTAGGTCCGCCACCCAGCCGGACCCCTTTGGCGAGATACCGAGCTGGCCATCAACCCGAACGGCGCCAACGCGGTCGTCCGGCAGGCGGATGAACCCCTGCAGGTTCTGTGTGCCTCCGCGGCGCTGGATGGTGAGTTCCAGCGCCAGTGGAATGGGCTTGAAACCGCGCCGTGCGTCGTTGATCACCAGTTGCGCATCGCGCAATTCGAGCCTGGTTGGGCCCAACAGCAGTCGTCGTGCCGATTGCAGGCCGGAACCAGCTTTGGCGTGCGTGCTGCCCCCAAGCCCAACGATACGGACACTTCCCGCTGCGTCGCGGTAGATGCCGAGCTTCGCGCCCACCACCTGCACCGCGCTTGGGCGCAGTTCGGCCAGCGTTAGCGAGTTCCACACGTCGATCCTCAGAGCGGCATGTTTGAACCCGGCAAATGACTGCGCGCCGGTGTCCGTCAGACGCAGATCGCGCACCTGTACAACCGGGATGTAGCCGTCCCAGGTGACGCTGACAGCGCCGATCTCTACCGGCTTTTGCAGCAGACGCGCGACGGTACGCTCCACCTCATGGCGGTAATCCTGAAGGTTGAGTGCGATGTACAGCCCCACGCCGCCCAACATGACAACCGAAACTGCGGCTGTTGCCAGCAAGGCCAGGAAGACGCGCAACAAGCGTCTCCCTAAGCTGGTGGTCTGTGGCTGGGGTGCGTTCACGTCAAACTGGTGGCTCGCCGACGGTCACGAAAGTGGTGCAACGCAGGATTATGTCCCGACCTACATTAAAACAACGTCGTATTGGGCCTGGAAGTACTGTGGCTCAACCTGCAGTTTGATGGGTTTGCCGATAAATTCTTCCAGTTCCGCAAACGAGGCCGATTCTTCGTCGACCATCAAATCAATCACTTCCCTTGACGCTAACACCAGCAGTTCCTTGGCGTCGTATTGGCGCGCTTCACGCAAGATTTCCCTGAAGATCTCGTAGCAGATGGTCTGCGCAGACTTTATAAAACCCCCACCTTTGCAGACAGGGCACGGATCACACATTACGTGTTCCAGGCTTTCGCGAATGCGCTTGCGCGTCATCTGCACAAGCCCCAGGCTGGAAACTTCGCTCAGCTGCGTTTTGGTAGGATCCCGCTCGAGACTTTTCTCAAGTGCGCGCAGAACCTGGCGGCGGTGCTCTGGGTCCACCATATCGATGAAATCGATAATGATGATGCCGCCCAGGTTGCGCAGGCGTAGCTGGCGCGCAATTGCCTGGGCTGCCTCAAGATTCGTCTTGAAAATAGTCTCTTCCAGGTTGCGATGACCAACGTATGCCCCAGTGTTGACGTCGATCGTTGTCATTGCCTCCGTCTGGTCCAACACCAGATGACCGCCCGACTTGAGCTCCACTTTGCGTTCGAGCGCTCGCTCCAGCTCGTCCTCAACGCTATACAAATCAAAAATCGGCCGCTCGCCCGGATAATGCTCCAGGCGAGATGAAAACTCCGGCACAAACGCCTGCGTGAAGTCCATCATTCGCCGGTAACTTTCCCGTGAGTCCACCCGAATGCGGTCAAGCTCAGTGCCCACCATCTCGCGCAGCGTACGTAACAGTAGCGGGAGGTCGCCGTGCACCAGCTCCGGCGCAGTCGAGGCCTGGGCGCGCGCGGAGATGTTGGTCCAGAGTTTGCGCAAGAACTTCACATCCGCGACCAATTTCTCATCCGTCGAGATCTCCGCGGCAGTACGCACGATAAAGCCTCCCGGCGTAGCGTCGTCTTGAGTCGTTGTCGGAGCGACGCCCCCCTCTGATTGCGGCGATTCGTCGCCGTAAGCCAGACCTGCAACCCGGCAGCGAAGCGCCTCGCGCAGCTCTTCGTCCTCGATACGCTGAGAAACCCCCACGCCGCCATCGCCGTCGGGTAGATGCACCAGGTAACACGCAGGAATCGAAATCTGTGTGGTTAGTCGGGCGCCTTTGGTGCCAAGTGGGTCCTTGATCACCTGCACTAGGATCTGCTGACCTTCGTGCACCAGGCGCGTGATGTTCTCATACTGGGTGCCGTTGGTAGCTGAACCGTTTGTGGCTAAAACCGCGACCTTATCGTCCTGATCGGTCGCTGAGCTTCCGAGCACGAGTGCTGACGCGCTGATGTCAGATGCATGCAGGAATGCTGCCCGTTCCAGACCGATGTCCACAAATGCGGCCTGCATGCCCGGCAGCACGCGCGAGACCCGCCCCTTGTATATATTTCCGACGATCCCGCGGCTGCGTTCGCGCTCCACGAAGATCTCTTGCAACATGCCGTTTTCGATCAGCGCGACGCGCGTCTCACGGGGCGTGATGTTGACCAATAGTTCTGCACTCATACTTCATTAGTATATCGAATGCGAAAAGTTTTGACGGGCCCGGCAAGTACGTCTCCCGGGTGCTAGCATATGCGCTGTCGCGCGAAGGCCCGTGCGCCTCGAAAGCGATATTGTTTGATGTCGTCAGTTCCATCCAAATCCGACCCCCACGCCGCACCGGAAGCACCCGTCAAGGCGAAGTCTGCGCTTGCCCAGCAGGCCGTGACGGACGGCGCTGAGTGGCTGACCCTGGTGTCAACAGGGCGCGCGCAGGCAGATGTGGCGCTGCTCACGAAGGCGGCGGGACTGATAGACGCGCAAACATTATCACCTGTGGATGCCGGACATGCCTTCAGAGTCGGGCAGATCGTCCACGACCTGCAAATGGATGCGAGCACTGTGGCAGCTGCAGCGGTCACGACCGCCCAGCGATATGCCAACTTTGAAGCCGATGCGGTCGCCGCCAGTTGTGGCGAGGACGTGGCCACGCTGGTCCGTGCCGTCGAACGCCTGCGCACCGTACCCGATCTGCTCTCCGGTCCACGTGACCAGGAGCAGTTGGACCGCCTGCGGCGCCTGTTCCTGACCCTCGTAAATGACGTGCGCGCCGCACTGATCAGCCTGGCCGAGAGGCTGCATGCGATGCGTGAGCTGGTGACGGTGGAGCGCGATGGCAACACCGGGAAGACGGCACAACTCACGCTGGATATCTACGCTCCGCTGGCAAGTCGTCTGGGTGTGTGGCAGGTCAAATGGGAGCTGGAGGACCTCGCCTTTCGGACGCTTTACCCGGGCGTATACAAAGACATCGCCAAACAGCTTTCCGAGCGGCGCGCGGACCGTGAACGCTACGTGGATGATGTGGTGTCGCGTGTCCAGGTCGAGTTGGACCGGGCCGGTATCTCAGCGCGTGTGGTCGGGCGCCCAAAACACATCTACAGCATCTGGCGCAAGATGCAGGCGAAATCGCTCCGTTTTAACGACCTTTTTGACGTGCGCGCCGTACGGGTTGTGACCGATACGGTGGCAAGTTGTTACGCGGCACTGGGGATCGTACATGGACTGTGGGCGCATGTGCCCAACGAGTTTGACGACTACATTGCCAATCCGAAGGCCAATCGCTATCAGTCTCTGCACACCGCCGTCATCGGTCCACAGAACCGTACGGTCGAAATCCAGATTCGGACCGAGGAGATGAACACGCACGCTGAACTCGGCGTTGCGGCGCATTGGCGATACAAAGAAGGTGATGCGGGCAGCGCCATAGCCGACGACCGTCTTGCCTGGTTGCGCCAGGCACTGGAATGGCGGGATCAGATCGCTGATGGAGAGTTGTGGCAACAACTACGTAATGGACTCGACGACGAGCGCGTCTACGCGCTGACGCCACAAGGGCGCGTGATTGAGTTGCCGCGTGGTGCAACGCCGGTCGACTTCGCGTATCGCGTACACACGGACGTTGGACACCGCTGCCGTGGCGCGCGCGTGGACGGGCACATTGTCTCGATCACCACACCGCTCAGGAGTGGGAATACCGTCGAGATCCTGACATCCGTACGCGCTGGGCCCAGTCGCGATTGGTTGAATCGGGAGCTCGGTTATCTGGTGACATCGCGTGCGCGCGCCAAGGTGCGCCAATGGTTCAGACAACTCGATTACGAGCAGAATGTCGCTGATGGACGCGAGACCTGGGAACGTGAGGTCCGACGCCTGCGCCTGCCCGGTGCGGACCTTGACGGGCTGGCCGAGCGCTTCAACTTTACGAAGACGCAGGATTTGTTGGCGGCGATCGGTCGTGGGGAGGTTCAGGTAGGACACGTCGCGCGCACCGTGCAGGACGCGCTTGGCGTGGCGCGGCGGCCCACCGTTGCGCAGCACACTCTCAGGCAGCAGAGTCAGCATGACTTCAGTGTTGAAGGCGTAGGCAAACTGCTGGTACAGGTTGCCCGCTGTTGTACGCCCGTGCCGCCAGAGCCCATTATGGGGTATATCACCCGAGGTCGCGGGGTCACGGTGCATCGAGACAACTGCACCAACATCTTGCGGCTGATGGGGAAGGAGGCTGACCGGGTAATCGAGGTACAATGGGGCGAAGGCGCGCAAAAGCATACGGTTGAGCTTCTCATCAAAGCTTACGACCGACGCGGCCTGTTACGGGATGTGTCCGCTGTCGTCGCAAACTCGGGGATGGACGTGCGCGGGCTGGAATCCAGGACTGACGAAAAGTCCCATGTGGTTTCGATGAAACTCTGGGTTGATGTCAGCGATGCCGGCGAACTGAGCCAGGTAATTGGTAGAGTGTTGCAGGTGCGCAATGTGTTTGAGGCGTTGCGCCAGGGCTAGTGAATCCGGCAACCTGTAGGGGCGGGTCTTGCCAAAAGGGGGGCGCCGTTGGGGCGCGATGGCTGAAGACCGTGAATCTTGAGGAAACACTTTCGGCGTGAAGACAATTCCGACGGCGGCTGTCATTCTAGGGGGCATCTGGTTTTTGTTGTCCGGTCATACCTCTGGACTGATCCTTGGCCTGGGTGTGGTTTCTTGCGTGTTTACGGTATGGCTTGTCGCCCGGCTCGGTCTGTTAAACGAAGAAGGGGTTCTCAGCAATGTCCGGCTGGTTGGGCTGCTGAGTTACGCGGTATGGCTCTTTGTTGAAATCGTGAAAGCCAACCTGGACGTCGCCAAACGGATCATCGCGCCCGGTGAGTCCATCGACCCGGTCATCGTCCAAGTGCCGGCAACCCAACGCACCGACGTTGGACGGGTCATCCATGCTAACTCGATCACACTGACGCCCGGGACGCTTTCCATCGGCGTGTCCAGTGACGAGATCGAAGTGCATGCCTTGAGCAGCGCGGCGGCGGAGGAATTGTTACAAGGCGAAATTGGTCGCCGCGTGACGGCTATAGAAGCGCCAGCCGACT
>MDTA01151831.1_pt1 | contig 19490 bp, 14 predicted proteins | sample 811151 | NCBI WGS metagenome assembly MDTA01 (sample SAMN05326648, study PRJNA326480) | marine metagenome | isolation source: seawater | place: Indian Ocean: South | collected 2010 | reverse complement strand
TCTTGCTTAAAAAACACTGTAGAGAAAAGGGAGTTTACTAAAAGGGTTTGTAGCCTACTAGATATGCCTAGAGGACTAATCTACACTTCAATATGCAGTAAAGAAGATACTGAAGAGGGGTTTATAGCTAGGTGTGCTGGAGAACTAAGGGAAATCTATGAGTTTATAGGTAAAACAGAGAGAAACGGCAAGACACAGGTAACTCTTTGGAATAAAAATAGAAAAAAGCTTAAGACCATAGATGCTACAAAGGGAGCCGCTGAATTTATAAGCTCTATTTCTATGGATTTAGGAGCACCTATAGCTTGGGCTACTGAGAATATAGGTGTACCTGATTTTATTAAATACCAAGGTATAGGCAAGTCACGGTCAGCTGTTCCCTATAGAACGCAGAATACTCTTATGAAAAGCTACTTAGAAATGACTATGAATAATATTCTTGCGTCTCTACCTGCTACTCAGCAACTTAATCAACTAGGACAAGGATCTCATTACATAGATATATTTGAAGATGGTGAAAAGCATAAAGCCTGGGTAATAATTAATGGGGACGAAGCTTACCTCGGTAAGTTTGAAGGTGATCTTCTAAAATTTACAGAGATTAATCAACCTAAAGTAGGTAAATACTACTTTGATTTAGAGGCAGACAAGAGATGGTCAGAGGAGCTTAATAATGTAGATGACTTAAATGTCTATTGTAACCCCGAAACATGCCCTACAGACCTGCAGGAATGTTATAATTGGTTGGTAGATCACCTAGATACTTGCTGGGTTATGGAAGAAGGCTATCATGGAATGCAATATTTAGCAGCGGCTATGGTACTAACTAACATAAATACTGTGATGCCTAGACAGCTGTACACTATAATCAATGGTAAGCACAATACAGGTAAAAGCGCTTTTATGAATCTTTTGGGGGCTGGGGATGACCCTAAGTACAGGTTGCTAGAAAGTGTACATTCTTCAGATGGGTATAGTGCTGCAGGTTTTATGCAAGAAATGAGTAATAGGGCGGGAGCTAGAGCATTTGATGAATTTGAAATTAATGCTAAAGAAAAGAAAAAGACAGCTGCTGTAAATACTATTCTAGGCTACCTTAGAGGACTGATCAATAAGAGATACCATAAGATAGTGCAAGGTACACAAACAGGTAGGTCAGTGGAGTATATAATAAAGTGCTGTATATGGGCGTGCTCAATAGAATCCCTACAGCAACCAGCTGATATTTCCAGATTTGTAAGATTTAGGACTATACCAGTTAAGGACAAAATGAAGCAAGAAGCTTATATCCTGAATAATGTAGGTTTTGACGTGATCAAAAAATACAGGAGATTTCTTACTTTAGGCTTATTTAAGTACTCTAAGGAGTATTCTGAAACTCAAGAAAGGCTATACTCTAGTTACTTAGCTGGGTCAGAGTCCACTAGCTTGAATAATCTTAAGAGAGCTATGGGAGGGAAGTCATTTGTTCCTTCTAGATTACTTGAAGCAGCATTATTAACTGGAGCTATCGTAGAGCTAGCAGGAGGAGACCCTCATAACTACATAGCTAATTTTTGCCTATCTCAGGAAGATAATATAGAGGCTATTGCGGGAGCTTCCGCCAGTGGAGAGTTAATCTCGGATATACTATCATCAAAGGTAACTATAGCCTTAAGTGGTGCGGATAAAAGAATCACTTCTATACGGACTTTACTGGCAGATCCTTCCGATAGGTCTACCTTAAATTCCGTAGATTGCGGTATAAGATACGTAGAGCCTCCAGTAAATAAAGTTACAAAGAAACAAGAGTATTGGCTTATATTTATGTGGCCAGAACTACTCAACTTACTGCGAGAAAATAAGTCTCAAGTATACCAAAAAGAAATACCTAGTAGGCTTATAAATAGGTTAAATCCTGATCCTAACAATATAAAAGTAGATACTGCTGCCAAGAGGCTAAAATCTACTGGAGGGCTAAAGCCCTACTTAAAGCCAGGTATCAAACAAAATAGACATATATCAATTTTCGACATTACTACTATTATAGAGGAATGGGAGTCAGATGTCTAAGAAGTTAAAACCATTCTCGTGCAGAGAATGCCCCCTATACGAGCAAGATGTGTATGTACCTGGGGGATTTACTAATAATAAAGCAATAATAATGTCAGATTGTCCTCCCAATTTTGGAGGACACTTCTCTGGTAGAGGAGAGATGTTAGTAAAAGAGCTCATAAAGAGCTTAGCTTTAGATGAGGTCGCCCTAGGGATGCCTGGGGACCTAGTTAATCTAAGTAAGTGTGTTCAGTATATGTACTGCACCAACTGTCATTCTGAGTCGTTAAAGAAATCTGAGATAGAGTATTGCAGAGACACGCAAATATTAAATAAAATTAGTAAAATAGAGCCAGAAGTTATCCTGTGTTTAGGTAAAGATGTAGCCTTGTTCTTCGGTCTAGGGAAGGTTAGGCAAGATGACCTTAGGGGGCAGGTGGTTGACTATAGATTACCTTCAGGTAAAAGTACTAAACTAGTATTCAGCATAAGTATAAAGCAGTTACTGGGTAATCCTGGACTGCACTCTCTATTAGTGGGGGATATAAAAAGGGCTGCACAGTCACTTAAAAGTTCTCTTACTAAACCAGTTGATATAGAAAGCCTTAGGGGAGGGTTTGATATAGCAACAGACCTCAGTGATATTAAGGATATAGCTAAAGAATATAGCTCCTATAAAACTACTAAGCCTATAAGTCAAACGCTCATGTCTTTAGACACCGAGACTAACACCTTATTCCCTTGGTGGGATCAAGCTAGAATAATCTCATTTTCTGCAGGGTTTGGGGGAGGTAAATCCTGCAGCTTTCTGGTAGACCATAAAGAAGCAGCGTTTTCCTTAGAGGATGTATTGCCATATTTACTAAAGATCACTCTAAGTAAACACCCCAAAGCATGGTGGAATTATAAATATGACCTCCAAATGTTCATGTCTCTTTTTAGAACTACTAACTTTACTAAAGGGCTAATAAACGACATAGAATGGGAAACTGGGATGCTTTTCGGAGATATAGTAAAGTGCAATGGTATACACAATACCAGATATGATGGGATACTAGGGGAACATCTGCTAGATGAAAACAAGAAAGGGTGGTACTCTCTTAAAAGTGTTATAGCCGACTATAAGTACGAATTATACGGGTATGAGAGTACTCTGGATAAGGAGAAGGATAAAATAAGGTCAGAAAGGGAAATAGAGGTTGAAGAAGAACTAAAATCCAAACCTATAGGGGATATATGTGAAGAAACCCTATCTTTTTCTAAGGATGTTATGTACTCAGATGTACGAGATCATTATGAAAGTAAGAAGCAATCACTTAAACGGAAGCTTAAAAGGGCTAAAAACACATTAAATGAAAACCTAGCTACTATTACAGAAAGAAAAATGGATAGGCTGCAATCTGAGTATAAGATACTAAAGAAAAACCTTTCTGAGGGAGAAAAGCTCCTCAAAAAAGCCTATGACGTAAAAAAGCCCACCAGAGCAGGGTTACCTACTCTATTTACTTACGAAGATTTGCCAGTAGACCTTCTTTTACTATATGGAGCTATTGACGCGGATGGTACATGCGATATTTGTATAGAGCAAAGAAGGAAACTCCATAAAGAAAATATGGAGGGAGCTAATCCATATAAAAACACTACTCTGTCTCTTATGGATAGGCACTGTTTACCAGTTACAGAGGTATTAGCTGTAATTCAAAGTGAGGGTGTATTTGTAGATACTAGAAAAATAACTGAGTATAAGGAGGCGCTTACTAAGGAAATAACTGAAGTTAGGGATGTTATACTAAGCAAACTGAGCGACGACTTCCCTTTCGCTGACGCCACCAGTATAAACTTAAATTCTAATAATTCCATAGGTAACGTATTGGTTGGGTGGTACGGCCTGCCTATTTTAGCAGAAACCCCAACAGGACTAGCGGCATTCACCGAGGAAGTTATGGTTCAGTATGCAAAAGAATACAAGAACCCTATGGCCTTGCTAATAAATAAATACAAGAAGCTTACGAAGGCTAGAGACACTTATGTTCTAGGTATAGAAGATCTATCTGCGTATGACTCTAGGCTTCACGGAAGTATACACTTAAATGGCGCTGCGACAGGTAGGAGTTCTAGTTCTAATCCTAATTTGCAAAATATACCTGAGAAGATACTTAACTATACTATAAAGAGCATGATTAGGTGTACTCCCATAGAGAGCCCAACCTGGGAGCTTCCAGGTATCTCTAGAGACTACTATATGTCTAAATATGGCTGGGTAGAGTCCGATAGGCTAATAATGGTGGACGCAGATCTATCTGGGGCAGAGGTTAAGATAATGACCTGCTTTGCTCCAGATAAGGAACTCATAAAAGCCTTAAATGACGGTCTAGACGCTCACTCGTGGTTAACCTCAGAGGTACACGGTATACCCTATGAAGACATAAACACTAAGCGTAAGTTAAATACTCCAGAAGGGAGAAGGCTAGACTCCTTAAGGGGGAGCACAAAAGCTTTAGTATTTAAAATATTGTATGGAGGTGAGCCCGAGGATAAGGCACTTAAGCAATTAGTTTTTGACAGATTCCCAGGAATACCTGAATACTTAGAAAGAGCAAAAACGGAGGTGTATGACAATCTAAAAGTTTACACTCCTAACGGTAGGTGCAGAAGATTTCCTATGGTTAGATTGGCTGATTGGGCAGCTAGGCGTATGTACCGACAGGCAATAAACTTTGGAATCCAAAGTTACTGCTCAGACGTAGTTTTTAATATGCTAGTAAACCTGTCGAATACTATGCATGAGATTAGAGGTAGAATACTACTTACAGTGCATGACTCTGTTGTATTCGAATGTCCAGAATCGGAATTAGGAAACCTACAAGGGTACCTGCAAAAAAATATAACAGAGCACATCAAGATAGCATTCCCTGACATACCTGTACCCATGCCCTTTGGATTCAAAGTAGGGTATAATTACGGGGAGATGTATTCGGTAAAAGACTGGCATAAGTATAGGACTAAATAAAGTTAGGTACTATCATGTCAAAAATTACTATTAAAATTAAAGCTCCTAGGACAATAAAGGGTACACTACTAGATAGGTTCTGGAACGAGCTATTCTTCTGGTGTGCTATGATCTCGTCCATAAAAATATGGCTTAGCCATAGGGACTACACAAATAGAGATAAAGCCCTAATTACCATAAATGGTAAGGAATACTACGTAAAACATATAACTATTACAAATGGACATATATTCTTAGATGGAGTTTATGTGGGTCCTGGGGATATAGAAAGTATTACTATAACCAAGGAAGATTAATAGAAGTCCAAATTTTTTGTAACTACTTTAGCAGCTATCCAGGCGAATACTTGAGCATGAAAAGCATCGTCTGGATTAGCAGGGCTATGAGTCCAAATTTTTTTACCTGACAAAGTTACTTCTTCGTAGAGAGCTAGCATATCTTTAAAAGCTAAGTCCATCTCTGGGCGAGCAAAATACTTGACACCGCCTTTTTTTATCTTAAGCATATAGTTATCTATAAGGGTAGTTTTGTCAACCATGTATCTATCTACACCATTCCATCTAATTGGGGTACTAGAACTGCCATATTGAGCCTGAAAAACAGGAACACCTGTGCCTAATTTTCTCCTCAATAAAGAATTAGCCAGTGCCCCTTCTCCTGCGTCCCCGACTACCATATTCACCCTAGAACTTAATATCTTTTCAGATATGTCATCTACTACATCTACTGGATTTTGGTCAGGATATATTTTAAACCAATAGGTATGGAGTTTTCCATGGGTATCTACTCCAAATATCCAAGCGCAAGTCCTACTCTTACCCTTAGACCCTCCACCGCTCCAGTCAATTCCAGCAACGACATTTGGAAAAGCTGACAGACCAGGAGGCTTACTTATAGTATACTCGGTACAAGAAGAATATAAATCTTCCTGAGAAAGAAGCCTAGCTCCTAAACTATCAGAAACACCTAGAACTTCGTTTTTAAACTTGCTCTCTGTATACAAGTTTAGCTTCTCCAGTATTCTAGCCCATCTATCTGGGTCTTCTACGTTTTGGGGTAAAATCAACTGGGGTATATGAAAGCCCTTTGTCCTTAGACGTAAAGGGTCATCTGGATCTAGGTCCTCTGGAACTGGGTTCATATCTACCCAAACCCCATTGCGTGGATTAACATACTTACCGCAATGCAGGCATACTATTCCCTTTTTCCCAATCCCCTTTATAGTTCTATAAAAAGAGTGCTTATTACAGCTTTCACACTTTACGCACCATTCTGACTGAGTAGAATTGTCCCAGATAAACTGTATGGTATTCTCCATGGTTAACGGAGTTCCCATATAACTTGTATAAGCATGTGGAGAGTTTGCCAAGCATTCGTTAATTACAGGTACTACTTCGTCATAGATAATATTCTGTACCTCATCATATACCACCCTATCTGCGGATATACCTCGCGCACGATCAGGGTTATCTGTGGCATAAGAAAATAATAATTCAGAGCCATTAGCTAGTATTTTTAAGAATACATTGTCAGAAGCCCCCTTAGTAAAGGGTTTTATATCTGGGCTATGCTGTAGGATTTTGCCTACCCTAGTAGTGCTATACGTACTAGTCTGTTTTAGGCTAGGGCTTATGTATAGAGTCTTAAAAAATGGAGTACATATAGAATCTACTATACTAAACCCTGCGGCTGATACAGACTTTCCTACCTGTCTTCCGCACATTAATATACTAGACCGATAGTCTCCCGAATATAGCGAGTGGTAAAATGGATAATTATTCAGACTAAACCGAGAACCCTCTAACCATAGAAGGCTTTCAGCAACCTTTAATCTTGTAGATTGGAGATTTAACTTATGGGACATCAAACACCCTCTAATAATAATACGCTCAATTACTTTGAGCAAATTGATATTCTCCCAGCGAGCATAGCTAGACTCGGAGATATAATACAGACCTGTATGGCCTGTCGCTTGACATCAATATTACTAGGGCCTGCAGGGTCTGGCAAGACTGAGCTTTACAAACAGCTTGCTCTAAGTATAGGGGCTGACATGCTCCATTTGTACACAGCTCATTTAGGGGCTGAGGAAATAAAGGGATTGTTCTTTAGAAGTGAAAACTCATCTAAGACATACTCAGTGTTATGTAATGAGGAGATATATGATGCAGTTATAGGGGCTACTAAAGGGAAGCCTTTAGTGATCTTCTTAGATGAACTCAATCGGGCAAGCGACGTAGACTGCTTGAACGCACTCTTTAGTATGATATCTAAGCGTGGGGTACCAGGATTAGACTTTCCTGAAAATGTGTTTATAGTGGCTGCAGGAAATCCGCCTACAGGCAATTTTGCGGTCGCGGAGATGTCTGATGACGCTTACATCAGGCGTCTAGTATGGCTAGGGTGTAAGGTGGATGTGTCTACCTACCTAAAGTACGCTCAAGGTAAACAATCCTTTACTATAAAGGAAAGCATGTCTATGGAACCTCCTGAGAGGTTACCAATCCACGATAAGGTCGTGGACTACATAAAGGCTAATCCAGCAGAACTGTTCGATCCAGCAATGGCTGATAAAGGTAAACCTCACCCTAACCCAGCCTCTTGGGATAGAATATCTGATGTACTTAAAGTACTTGAGAGGGAGGAAAAGGTTAGTCCCTTCACTGCTAAGACTATAATAGCTGGGCTCATAGGTAATACATTAGCAGTAAAGTTCTGGGAATTTTACTCAGACGGAGAACTGTACATATCCCCAGAGGAGATTCTAAAGGATAGATGGAGTAAAGTTGAGAAAAGACTAGCTAAAATACAAAAAGCTGGGAGACACGATATATCTTCAAACCTAGTTACATCAGTATGTATGTATTTGCGGAGTGATATGCCTGTGTTACTTGATAAGCAAGTAACTAATCTGGTAAAGTTCTTCGTATTTCTAGATGAAGACCAGCAAGCGCTGGCCAGGCATACCCTAAAATCTGATAAAGAGGATTCAGACCACTCAGAGTTTGGTCCCTACATAGAAGATTTGATGCTCCGACTACAGGGGCATGAGGAATTTGTAGAAATACTAAATAAGCTAATGCACCTTAACACTGGAGGAGGCAGATAGAAATGTTATGTTAAGTGACTATTTTCCTTCTGGATATATACCTAGGGAAATTCAAACCCAAATACTTACAAAACTAGAAAAAGTCTTAGATAATGACAAAAAGTTCATAGTGTTGAGGGCTCCTACTGGAACGGGGAAGAGTGCAATATGCACTACCCTATCTAAGTGGGCTAAGGAGCATCTGGGAGAATCTAGCTATCTTATATGCTCCAGGAAGCATTTGCAGACTCAATACATGGACGACCACTCATCAGTATACAAGAATTTTTGGGGTAAGAATAATTATACCTGCCCATTAATTTCTGCTAGCTGCTCAGGGTGTCCTGCGGATAATATGCCTACTAAAAAAGGATATACAGGATTTCTAAGTTCTAACTGTACCTCTAAGGATCTAGGGGATAAATGTCCCTATATAGCAGCACGTAAGGCTGCAGCAGGTGCAGACTCGTCTTTACTTAATATAGAGGCGTTCATAGCTAACTCTATTAACGGAATGTGGAAGAAAAGAGCTTTGCTACTAATAGATGAAGCCCATTGCCTCTCCGACAGGATATGTGGGTTCTTTGAAATAAAGGTTAACAGGGGATGGCTGGACAGAGGTATAGACTTAAAAGCCCCTGGGTTAACGGAGAAGATACATCAATCTTATAAAAATAGGTTACAGGTACTAGCATCATCTAAGCTAAATATACCTCCCTCTTTAACTAAGAGCTTAGCTATACTAAAAATACCTGGGGTGGAGTGGTTATATGACCCTTTCAAGGAAGTACTGGTTCCTTACAAAAGTAGAGAGCTTCTACTCAAGTACTTATTTTCATACGGAGAGAAGGTAGTCTTACTATCTGCTACTATAAGTCCTAATTTAGCCGCAGAGATAGGAATAAATGGAAAGAACGCTACATATATAGACGTCCCTTCTAGCTTTAGCCCTAGAAGTAATATAATACACCATGTTCCCAAAGTTGGGTCTTTAAACACCAAGAACATAGAGGAGAAGTCTAAGATAATATATGAAAGTATAAAGTATATAGCGCAACTACATGTTGGCGAGCGGGGAATAATACACTGTACATCTTACAGGATATTAGGCCTACTTAGGGAGCTGAATAATAAGGAAAGTCCAGGCAGGTTTATATTTCATTCTAGAGGTGAAAATCTAGACGAGCTAGTAGATACATATAAATCTACTAAGGGAGCTATACTAGTAACTCCGTCCTTAACGGAAGGATTTGATGGTAAAGGGGATCTTCTAGAATGGCAAGTACTAGTAAAATGTCCCTATCCCTCTCTAGGAGACCCTAGAATCTCTAAATTCATGAAAACTCCCTTCGGAACTAAGCTCTTTAACGAAAGAGCTCTGTCTACTTTAATACAGACCCTTGGACGAGGGGTTAGATCTAGTACAGACACTTGCTTTACTTATATCCTAGACAGACATATATACAATGCCCTTAATAAGGGTATGCGGGGAGATAGTCTGCCAAGCTACATTAAGGACATCTGGAGAAATCGGAAAGTCATAAATCATCACAGATTCTGAAGTTCTTTCTCTAATGAATCTGCCCTAAATTTCACGTACTTGTTGCACTCTCGAATCTTAGCAACTTGGACTTGGACTACATCCTCCTCGTCTGTAAACTCAAAATCTTTTTTAGCTGCGAGATCTAGAATCTTCTTCTCATGTTCAGGAGTTGCGTGCCTATCTAGTCTACTAGTTCTTCTGTACTCTTCCCTACAGAACTCTAACTCCTCAGGAAGTACAAACCACCCCTCATTGGCTATGCAGCAAGCTATAAATATCCTAGGGTCATCATTATACATCTCTGAGTTAAAAGGAAGGTTATATCTATTTCCAAACATCTCTAACTCTTTCAAGGCCCAGCATACTTCTCCTGGACTGCACTCCTCATATGTGTCGGTTAAGCACTCATGATAGTTAAGTGTTTCTACCAGGTTAGCAAATACAGAGGCATCCCAAAGATGAGCTGGATTTATCTTAACAGCCAATAAGGCCATTAGGCGGTCAGCAGCGTCAGGATCTAAAGTAACTTTATAGTCATCTTCTAACTCTGAAAATAAGGTATCAAACTCCCAAGCAAAGCACTGACCTTTGAAGAGCTTATCTACAGCTACGACCAATGCGGTAGCGCTAGAATCTGGATTCCTTAGTATCTCTAATATTTTAGCTGTTTTCATAGTTATTGTAAGCCTTATTTAGTAAGTAGGCGCCACTAGCTAGAGCCCCAGCACCCATAACTCCGCCAATTCCTCTTAGTTTATTGAGCTTGCTTTTACCGTCTGAACCTAATATGTCTTTGAGATTCCCCTTACCCAAGCCTCCGTACCTATACAAGGGGTGATTCATAGCTTTCCTAGCATGGGCGGTATCTCCTATCCTCTGTATTTTATCCAGCATGCGCCTTTTTGTAGCAACATCAGAAAGTATATTAACTCCTAAAGCACTTGCTCCAAGACCAGCTGCCGCAGGTAATACTACAGAACCTTCCTCTTGGGCTCCTGCCTCTTTAGTTACTTTTTTTTTTACTTTAATGCCCATACGGTTAAGCATAGGTCTAAGCATATCGGCAGGGAGAATAGGTAACTCTCTAACCAATTTAGTTTCATCCAATTTACCTTCTGTAGATATTTCATCGGCAAGATCCTTTCCTAAAGTATCCTCAAAAAATCCCCTGCCCTTCTTAAGTAAATCTTTAAGAGGTACATCCTCTCCAGCAAGCTCTATAGTCTTCTCCATAGCGGTTTTAGTAGAGAACACTGTTTCTAAAGGGTTAGGTAGCTTTCTACCATAATGCTTTTGCAAGTCGTATATTTCATCTAGCTTACCTATAGTCTCAGCAATCTTAACTAAATCTGACCTAGAGTTGCTAGAGTCTAGATGCCTAACTACAGACGCTAACTTAGTATACGCCCCGTTAGCCATAGATGCAGATTCCCTGGCTTCTAACCACTCAGCAGTTTTCTCTGTATCACATTGGGATAGCCCTGCCCATTGCATTACTCTATCTGAAACCTCCATACCTGCATCATTGGCAGCTTTAACTAATACAGTACTCGCCGTAGCTAAGTCCTCTGTACCTAACTTGGACGCTACCCTTAATAAGGCTGCTTCAGCCTTGGGCACATCACTAGCTACTTTTATTCCGAATTTTTGTTGCTTAGGCAGCAAGTACCTAGGTATTTCCTGAGCTACCTTTACTTGCTGTTTAGGTGGAAGCATAATACCATACAAGTCAGCTGCATCTCCCAATCTTCTTGCAACTCTATCTTCTAAGTTTGCAGTTTTTGTGGCATAAGCTAAAGACATCGCAGCATTAGCTTGGGTGTCTATTGGGAAATTTCTTCCTACGTCATCAGCAAATGCAGAATTAGGCAGATGGTCCAACTTCTGACCTACACTAGCTTGCTTAATTAAGTCCTGTACTCCAGGGCGTTCTTCTAAAATTCTATATAGGGTTTTATGAGTTATGTCTGTTTGCTGATCCATGCTCAATCTCCAGGAGATAAAATGGGTAAAAATACTAATACTACTAATAATAGACCAAATCGAAGGTCTAGGCGAAGAAAATCTATTAAAAATCTTCTAAGCCTGAGTCAAAGTAGGACGGTAAGCTCCCTTAGTGAGTTTTTTGTTATGCTACAATATGAAACTACTGAGGCAGGGGCTTACGGAGGGGTACTAGCTCGATGTAGAAGGCGAGAGGAGCCAGGTCTAGGGACTATGGCTGTTACGGTTAATTCAGATGGTGGATTTAGTTTACTATATGACCCCCTATTTAACGACCTAGTTAAAGATAGGAATAACTGGGAGTCAGTCCGTAAGATACTGCTGCATGAAATGGTTCACCTTCAAATGAATCATCCTGGCAGGAGTCTAGCCAAGTATAGAGAAGAGTTCGACAAGAAAAGATTTGCAAAAATAAATCCATACTCAATAGATTTTACTTGCAATTCTTCCTGTGTAGATTGGAATATCTTTACAGAGGAGACCCTACTAAGTAGCGAACCTGTAATTAGGGGGGAAGATGGGGTGGCTGTAGTGGACCCCTTGGGTAGGCCTGTGTCTAAGTGGAGGGGGGTGTATCCCACTGAGGAGCCCTGGAAGCTACCAGAAAACTTGTCTTATGAAAGATACTACAAAATACTATCAGATATCATGGACGGCAAACCCCCTAAAGAGTGGGAGTCTCTAGGAGAGGGTTCTCAAGAGGACAGGCTGAAGGAGTGCCAGGAAAGGCTAAACTCCTCTTCAGGAAATAAACCTTACCTACATATTGAAGACTTTGACCTAGGGAATGTTTCTGAAGAAGATATAGAAAGCATGATACAAGACTGCGAAATAATAAGCGAATCAATGTCAAGGAGCCTACTATCTGAGTTAAAGAGTAGGGGGTTAGGTGATGGCGCTCTAGCTTCTTCAATATCTGAGAAATTGGCTCCTCCCCAAGTTCCTTGGGAATTCTACTTAAAAAGCTTTGTAAAGAAAGCTAGCCTTAAGAAGCACAAAAAGAAATCTATTCGTAATCAGAATAGAAGGAGAGAGGATAATGGCGTGTGGTCTCCTTTTCCAGGTAAGTGCAAAGACAAAAAGGTAAAAGCACTACTATGCATAGACACTAGTGCTTCAGTAAGTGACGAAGAATTCAATGAAATTCGTAATGAAGTGCTGGGCTTGCACAGTTTACTCGGGGAAGTTACTGTTGTATATTGTGATACCAAAGTACAAAAGGTAGAAACACTTACAGAGGGTAGTAGGATGCCTTCACAGGCATGGGGAAGAGGAGGAACTTCCTTTGACCCCGCATTTAAGTGGGCAATAGACAATAGTTTTCGTCCCGACATAATAATATACGGCACTGATGGGGAGTGCCCTCTTCCGAAAGAGGAGAATAGAATTAGTTGCCCAGTTATGTGGCTAGTGACCTCTAGAGGCTGCCTGCCTGGAGGGGATTGGGATCCTAAGTCTCTCTCTCCTGGAGAAATGAAACCCACAGGGTATGGAGTAGCAGTAAAGCTGAATAAAGTACTATGATTCACAAAATTTCGTTTAAAGGTTATAGCAGTCAGATACCCTTCAAGCTAATCTATTTGGCCGATGAGGTGGGCATGTCTGACTTAGTGGAGATGTATCCATTTTTACTAATGGCTCCTATAAGTAACTCAGATACTAAAGGAGTAGAGAAAAGTACAGTAATAGAGTGGCTAGCTAACCACTACGAAAGTAAGCTGGACACGCTTACCAGCAGAGAACGTCCGAAAATCTGGCAGTACAACACTAAAGAACGTGAAGTAGAATATAAGGAAATGTTTGATAAGTATAACAGTAAATACGAAGACCTAGAAAAAAGAGGTAAAGAAGCTGTAGAATCCCTTAAGGAGAAACTACAAGACTCTCAATACATAATAGTACCTATAGTAGTTAAAGGGCTCGGCATGGCATACCAGTATCTAGAGCACCTGGTTAACCGTAACTTTAAACTAGTTAAAGATATCAGGAGGTCTGAAAAAGCAGTAGCTAAGTACGCAAATTGGTCTTGGTCTACTTACTACGTAACCTCAGAGAGGAAGACTCTAAAATGCCTATCTGAATGGATTAGTGAGTTTAAGCTAGTTAGGCGGGGATCTGTTGCAGGCATGCCATGTTCAGTTTGTCCTAGGGCCTTCCACCAAATGGAAGGTAATTGCGGGTTCGGAGGTAAAGAATGTACCTCTAACCTAGTAAAGGCTTTAAAGTAATGATTAAAATAACAACAATACCTAATACCTATGAAAACATACGAGAGGAGCTTCCTCTAATTATAGATAGTAATAGTCTTGCTAATTTGTTGGACTTAACTAACTCTCAGCTATGGGGGTTAGTAAAAGCTGCCACCAGTGTACCAGCAGGAAATAAAGGGTCCTTGTACAAGAAATTCGTGATTCCTAAGAGAAGTGGAGGTAATAGAGAGTTGTATGCTCCTCAAGGAGCCTTAAAGGGGGTGCAGACCAAAATTAGGGATAGAATATTAGACCTAGCTCCTAAAAGTAAAGTGTCAGTAGCGTATAGGAAAGGGGTATGTCCTGGGGATACAGCAAAAAAGATCGCTGGGGCAAAAGTAATTCTTAAGCTAGACATTAAGGACTACTTCCCCAGCATAAAGTACAGGTATGTTAAAGACTACCTAAGTAGCCTAGGCTACCCAGATGAGGTCTCTGACATTTTGTCAGGAATTCTTTGTGTTAAGGCAAAGAATTATAAGTTCGTGTGCCAGGGAGGCACAGCTAGTCCTATGCTGGCAAATAGGATAGCGGAGCGTCTTATAGATCCTAAAGTAGTTGAGTGCTTGCCAGAGGGATGGCAGTACGTAAGGTACTGCGATAACCTTTACGTATGGCCTTCTAAGGGGGTAGATCCTACAGAAGCGGGCCCACATAGGGAGCTCTTGTCTAACATAAGGGGAGCTATCTACTCTGCAGGATTTTCATCACATAAGGGCAGCATAGTTCCTTACTATAAGAGGCAGAGTCTACTGGGACTTACAGTAAACGAAAAAGCTAATATGCCTAAGTTTAAATATAAAGCCCTTAGGGCATGTCTCTTTAACTGCTCTAAGAAGGGATTCAAGAGTCAATTAGGTAAGGCCCATATGCTAGGATTTCAGTCTATAGGAGACGACTCTGACCTACTTAGATTTAAGTTATTCCTCCAGGGGTTAATAAACTACTATAAGGACTACGTGACCCTTAATAAAAGTAACCAATTTATATCTTGGTACAAAGAGGCTTTAGATCTTGAAAATAACTCGTAAAGATATAACTCAAGGTCTTCCTCTAAATTTTTGTGGGGAGATTAAAAGTATGTCTCCTATCGAATCTACAAGACTAATTCAAGTCGAAGTAGACTATGAAGGTATAGATATTTCGATAGTAATATCAAAGGAGGCATTGTCCAAGATTCTTACTAGAAAGGGAGTAGTATCCTCTAATCCAGGAGAAGACATTCCTAAAATATCATCCAAAAAACGAGGATCTGCCCCCAAAATAGGCCCTAAGATTGGGGCAATCAAAACTACCCCTTCAGGAAAAAAGAAGTTAGTTAGATATGATTTTAACACTCCGAGACTGAAAGGAAGAAGAAGAGTCTCTTGTCCAGACACAGGAAAGAAAGGGTTTCCAATATGGGAAACAGTAAAATAGTAATTAATAAAAGCAGCCAATTATCTCCCCCAGGAACCTCGGGTACGGGTAAGATTCTTTCGCTGTTTGAAGTAGGCGACGGATACTTCGATGACTTAGGAAGTCAGATAAATACTAGTTTAATGGGGGAACGGCTACTCCTAGATAAAAGAAAGATATACATAGTCTTAGTAGGTAAAGACCACCAATCCTGGGAGAGCGGGAGTATTCCGTTCTACTGGCTTGAGCAGAGAAATAAAGATTTCTACGGTAGAGGGTCTATTGCATTCTGCACATATGTAAGTAGATCGTGTATGAGCTATAGCACGGAGAACCGATGGAGAAAAGATAGGAATAGTACTAAGAAGTCTGACTTCTATTTTGAGAATTCAGTTACTCTAGAGAATTTTGCCTCCCTATCTGTAGACCTAATATGTTGTATACTCAAGCCAGATAATACAACAGAAGAAGAGCTTAATAATGTGTTACTTCCTTTTGGAGGTATAGAAGACTTTGATACTAGATTATTGTTATTTAGGCCTATGTTCCAAGGTTACTACAGGGAAAAGGGGGGATTAAATATAGATTTAAGTGCAGAGGAGTACCTAAAGCATATAGCTAAATCTAGATCCTACATACTTCCTTCTCCCTTAGTTATAAGACATAAGGAATTAAAGCCAGTACTTACGATAGTACAGGACTACCTAGGTAAACTAGATGGCAGTAGCCAAAGATGGCAGCCTGTGATGCACTGCTCAACTAGTAGTCATAGATTCTCGCCTATATCATCTAAACTAACTAAGCTACTAGACGTATACAGATTTTTGTCTAATGTCTGGAGAGATACTATAGTCGAACTACTAGACCCAAATGAGTTAGTATATCTTTTCCGACTATGGATGTGCTCCCATGGCGAGCCTCCATACATAACTGAGGAAAGTAAGCACATGTGGAAAAAGGTACTTATTATTGGTGAAAGTTCTCGTCCTGAGGTCAAAAAATATCCTTCGTTTACTATTGATTTAGACTTCCAACATTTAATAGGTAAAATAGGAGGCTGCAGTGACGACCTATACAGCTTACTAACGGAAATTGTAGAGGACTCTACTAACACTCCTTTAGAAAACGCAATTATAGGGAGTATTACTAATACTTCTATACGGTTTCTTAAGGTACTCCATAGCTATACTTACTTAAGTAAGGACGTGTACAAAAGCGTAAGTCTTGCCCTAGATAATAAGGTGAGGTGGAAGGGAGGTAGGTACGAAGGAGAAAGGAATTTTGCAGGGCATATATACGCTGTAAAATGCTTTTTAAAGGATCCTAAAAACCTTAGGAAGGTATTTGAAAGCTTGGTTGGAGGATCTACTCTTGCTAGAAGGCAATTACTAAAATTTGTTAAAGTAGCAAATGTATTCGCTAAGAGGGAATCTACTTTAACTGTACCTTTAGAGGAGTTCCTGTCGAGCATTGAACGGGAATTGTGCAGTCCACCACCCGAAAACTCCAAAACTATATTTTACAGAAATAAAAGGAGATTAGCGGACTCTGTACAGTTATTCATACTAAACAAGAATTCTACATCTCTTAGGAACCTAATTCGCGACTATATATCTGTACTTAAATCTATACTTAACTCAGATAATGTAACAAACTCGCTTCTTCGAGGTGTGCAGGACTGTAGAGATGGAACTATTCTTTGCGATGGACATGGAGGAAATATGGAGGAGGATTCTTTAAGGCCAGATTCCTACGTAAGAGGTTTTGAGTTAATAAATAGCATGAAAAATATTTCAGAGATGTCTGACTCTACGTTGTTACATGTGCTATTTGCTTTACTTGAAAGCGACCACTCTGAAATAATGGGCAGTGATGCCGAGTGGAAAAAAGAGTATGTAAAAGAGGTAATTCAGGTAATAGAGAAGCTACTTGAACTACGCTCTAGCGTTATACTGGAGCCAAGAGACTACTACATGCTACATTGTAGGCTTGATGACATTCTAAACCCCAATAAATGGGAAGCTATACTAAATTAGGGAGGTAGCGTCTATCTGTGGGCAGTACGTAGCCAAGTCCTTAAGGGCCTGAGCTTCGTTTGCCTGCAATAACGTAATTTCTTCCTCTTTATTTTTTAGATCAGACAGCTTTATAGATTCCTGGGCATTAGCTGATATTAAGGTATTATTCCTATTTGAACAAAGAGCTATAAGCAGGTTTAACAAACTTTGCAGCTTGTAGTTATGCGGAGTTAAGCTTGCCATAGCTGCCTGAGCATCTTCTCCAGATAGACCAGTGCTTACTAGGTTACCTATAGCAGTAACCACAGGAGACAAAGAATCCCTATAACCCTCTAGCTCCTTAACATACGTAGTAAGGAGCTCCGTCTTTATTTGAAAAGATTGATACTCAGTGTTAAGAGTAGATTTCTCTAAATCCGCAGCACTTCTGGCTGCTACAGAATTAGTGTATGCCGTAGAATATCTAGAAACCACAGTAGCGTCAGTTGCTCTAGGTAAAGAATAAGAGCTATCTAATTCTGTATAGAAGTTTTCTTGATAAGTTATATAGGTACTAACTAAGGTATTTACTCTATCTACTATAACTGGTATAGCATTTACCGCTGTCTCTAGATCGGGCATAGACAACTGCAGTGACCTAGACCTAAAGGCAGTAACATTTGTAGCTAAAGCATCCTCTAGACCTACAGGTAGTGAACTAAGATCAGCTACAGTAGCTACTCTTAGAAAATTTCCGTCTATACTTCCTCCAGAGGTAACGTCAGCTACTAGAGTAGTATCAGTAGAATAAACAAAAACCTCTGGAACTAGCTTGGTTACTGCAGCAGGATTTGTAGCTACTATGCACGTGATATCTATCCTGTATTTTATATTACCTGAGGAGTCTACTTCAGAAAACCTGTTTTGATTTAAAGTAAAAGAATCGTAAGCCATAGGTCTTGTCCTTAAGAATTATCTAACAAAGAGTCAATAGGTACCTCTACATTAATAGTTAGAGTAATAGAGGTATTTAGACCCGTATCATTTACAACTAAAGTGGGCGCTCCTGACTCTAAGGGAGGAGAGTTACTTGTTGATAGTACTCTCCACTTATATTTAGTAATCTCCTCTAATATAGAAGAACTAGTAGTAACAGTATGTGTCCCTGATCCGCCAGATACCGCTATCCTTATGATATCTCCGACAAAAACATTATCAACCTTTAAAGATCCAGGCTCCAGTTCTCTGCTAGGTACTACAGACATTATTCCTGCAGCTAGTGGAGTAGTGCCATTAGTAGCCGCATTAGTGTAGCTATTCAAATAATACTCTACGAAGTCTCTAGTTTCCTTTGCTTCGTCAAAAGAGTTATAGCTTGCCTGTAGCTCTGAATTTAAGAAAGTATACCACCCTACAATTGAATTGTGGGATTCGCTCTCTTTTCTCCAGGGATGCGGGTAAAATTTAGATGGAAGCTCTAAAACTGTAGGCTGCTCAAGAACGTTATTTCCTAAACTGTCTACTCTGGTATACAATATGTTATTATAATACTCAGGATCAATCGAATCTAGTATACTATCTGATACCGAAGACAACTCCTGTATTTCCTGGATATCAGAGCGAGAAGCTACTCTGGAAAACTTTGCAGACTCCATTAAATGACTACTTATAGTAGCCTGCTTTTCCGCAGCAGAACTACTCAGAAAATCTCCATCCACAATATCATCTAGAGACTCTAAAGCGAAAAACACTCTATATACATAGGGAAAACTAGGTATGCCTTTGTTAGCCACGGCTGCAGAGTTCTGCTGTAAAGTTAGGTCCCATTTTTTAGATGTGGGATTCCATTTTATCTTACTTTCAGGGGAAAGGAATTCCATTAAACTAACTCCACTGTATCATTTATCTGTAGATCCTCTAATAGCCTTTTATAAATTAGAAATAAGGATTCTATAGAGGACTTAGTAGTAGATATGCCCATTGACATACCATCTGCCGTATCAAAAATAATGGTAGCAGTAGACCTTCTATAAAAATCTCCAGGACTTACCCCTACCCTAGAGGTAGGTAATGTTTCTAACTCTGAGATGCTAGCTATAGATACGTACTTATCTTCGTCAGAGCCCCTATCATCAACCCTATGTACAAATATTTCCTCTGGAATTTG
>MDTA01083796.1_pt1 | contig 19492 bp, 14 predicted proteins | sample 811151 | NCBI WGS metagenome assembly MDTA01 (sample SAMN05326648, study PRJNA326480) | marine metagenome | isolation source: seawater | place: Indian Ocean: South | collected 2010 | reverse complement strand
TTTTGCTTTAATTTGTTACTTAGTTGGAAATACTATTTTTTCAAACTACTTACAGATACAATATATTCCTGATGTAGGAGAGCTATCTATATTTTGTGGGTCAATAGTAGGATCTTGTCTTGGTTTTCTTTGGTATAACGCACCGCCAGCAAAAATATTCATGGGGGATACAGGTTCATTATCTCTAGGTGGCTCTATAGCCTCAGTCGCGATAATTGTTAAACACGAAATTGTATTGGCTATTATTGGAGGCCTTTTTGTTTTGGAGACAGTATCAGTAATTATACAAGTAATTTCATTCAAATTAACTGGCAAGAGAGTATTTATGATGGCCCCAATTCATCATCATTTTGAAAAAAAAGGATGGGCCGAGTCCACAGTGGTTATTAGATTTTGGATAATAGCTATAATTTTAGCGTTAGTAGGATTAGCTACATTAAAACTACGTTAATCAAAATTAATGAGTACACCTTTAAATTATTTGCGTAATAAAACATTTGCAGTTTATGGTTTAGGTGTGACTGGTCGTTCGGTTATTAATTATTTTAACAAAAATGGATTTAAAAAATATATCATATGGGATGATGATCATAAAATCTTAAAAAAAACGACAGGTGAGAAATTTAATATAATTCGTAAAAAGTTTTTAAAATTAATAAACTTTGTTGATTATATCGTTTTAAGTCCAGGCGTAAATATCAAAAAGGCAAAGCTTAAAAATACACTACTTAAAAATAAAAAAAAAATAATTACTGATCTCGATCTATTTTATTTTATAAACCCCAATCTCTCAACAGTAATGGTAACTGGAACTAATGGAAAATCAACAACGTGCAAAATTATTGAACATGTGCTAAAAAAAAATAAAATAAATACAAAACTAGGAGGAAATATTGGAAGTCCAATCTTAAATTTAAATTTTAAGAAAAATCCACTTGTAATCATTGAAGCATCATCATTTCAGCTAGCATATTCAAGTTTTGTCAAACCAGATTATGCATTATTACTTAATATAAGCAAAGATCATTTAGATTGGCATGGAACAATGAATGAATATATCAAGTCAAAACTAAAAATTTTTTCTCTTCAAGAAAAAGATAATTTTGCTTTTATTAATCATAAAGAATTAATTAAAAAATTTAAAAAAAATAATTATAAAAGTAAGATTAAATTTATAAACACAAATAATCTTAAAATAATGAAAAATAAGCTTAAAAATGAATATTTAAAATCGGATTCCAATATCGAAAATATGAGCTTTGTTTATGCATTAGCAAAAATTTTTAACATAAACCAAAAAAATTTTTTAAATTCAGTAAAATCTTTTAAGGGTCTCGAACATCGAAATGAAATTATAATTAACAAAAAAAATATAATTATTATTAATGATTCAAAATCTACAAGTTTTGAATCCAGTAAATCTGTTCTAAAAAATAATAAAAACATTTATTGGATTTTAGGAGGTCTCCCAAAAAAGGGCGATGTGTTTCGTATAAATAATTTTAAAAAAAATATTATTAAAGCTTACATAATTGGAAAAAATACTAAATACTTTAGAAAGTATCTTGAAAGAAAAGTTAGTTTTGTTTTATCAAATACTTTAAAAAAAGCTGTACATACAATCTTTAAAGAAATTAAAAGTTCAAGTGATACAAAAGCTACGATTTTATTTAGCCCAGCTAGTGCTTCATATGACCAATTTAAAAACTTTGAGGATCGAGGCAATAAATTTAAAATTTTAATCAAACCGTTTTTGAAAAAGTTTAGATAAATTAGATAAATATGGGTAAAATTTTTAAAATTGAAAATTATTGGAGAAATTTAGATAAACATATTTTTTTAAGTTTTATCTTATTATTTATTTTAGGAATATTTTTCTCTTTTTCTTCTACGTCATTCTTGGCAGATGAAAGATTAAAAAAAGGATATTACTTTTTTTTTCAAAAACATCTTTTATATGCTGTTATTTCCTTTTTAGTAATGATTTTTGTCTCAATGCTTAGAACTGACTTAATAAATAAAACTTTAATACCTATTTTTTTATTCTTTTTAATTTTATTAATATTAGTTCCATTTTTAGGTATAGAGGTAAAAGGTGCAAAAAGGTGGTTAAATTTATATATCTTTCGTCTTCAACCAATTGAATTTATAAAGCCTTTCTTTATCTTGGTGATTGCACAAATAATAAGTTCAGATAGGATCAAAAATTTAGATTTATCACACTTAATATCTTTTTTATTATTATCAGTAATATCTATTTTATTATTGTTTCAACCTGATATAGGGCAAACAGTTTTGCTTATAGCTTCATGGATTTCGATAATTTTTGTGTCTGGTTTTAACGTTTTATTTCTTTTAATAATATTAAGTTTTGTCATCTTCCTTTTTTTCATTTTACTTTATGTAGCGCCAGACAAGTTCAGTTATATAATTCAAAGACTTTTATCTTTTTTGGATCCAAATAATCCAGGAAATTTTCAATCACAAAAAGCAATAGAGGCTATTAAACAAGGCGGTCTCAAGGGACAAGGTATGGGGGAAGGAATTCTAAAAGAAAGCGTTCCAGAGGCGCATACTGACTATATTATTACCGTAGTGAGTGAAGAATTTGGTTCATTGATATCGATTCTAATAATTTTAATTTTTTTATTTATAGCTTTTAGAATTATAAAAAAAGCAGTAAATTTCTCCAATAACTTTTACAAACTTTCACTTTGTGGTTTAATGTCATTATTAATTTTTCAAACCTTTATACACGTAGGTGTTAATGCGAATTTGCTACCCACAACTGGTATGACACTTCCTTTTCTTAGTTATGGTGGATCATCTTTACTATCAAGCGGAATAATAGCCGGAATACTTTTAAATTATACTTCTATGAAAGAAAACACAGAATGAAAATACAGAATAATAAAATACTTATAGGAACAGGCGGAACAGGCGGACATGTTTTTCCATCCCTAAGTTTAGCAGGGTATCTAAGTAAGAAATATAATATTGAAATAATTACAGATAAAAGAGGATTAAAATATTTAGATAATTTCGACCAAAGCAAAGTAAAAATAATTAATTCTGGAACAATCTATAGAAAAAATATTTTTAAAGTTGTTATTGGAATTATAATGATTTTAAACAGTTTTTTTCTTTCACTTATTTTTATGATTAGATCTAGGCCCTCTTTAGTAATTGGAATGGGTGGTTACTCATCTTTTCCAATATGTTTAGCTTCATATTGCCTGAGAATTCCCATAATCATTTATGAAAATAACTTAATCATTGGTAGAGCTAATAAATTTCTAATTCCTTTAGCGAATAAAATTTTAGTTTCAACAAAAAGTATTCAAGGAATAAAAAAAAAATATATCGGTAAAGTTTTTCATTCTGGTTACATTCTTAGGGAGCATATCTATAAAATAAAAAAAGAAAAAAAAAATATTTCTATAAAAAAAGATATTTCAATATTAATTATGGGTGGTAGTCAATCTGCAAAAATTTTCGGTGAAATTTTACCAAACATTTTAATCAAATGTTTTCAAAATGATTTTAATATTAAAATTTTTCAACAATGTTTAGATTACCAGATTCCAAAATTAACAAAAATTTATAATGAATGCAGTATTCAGTTTGAACTTTTTTCGTTTTCACATGATATTTCCAAATATTATAAATTAGCAGATTTAGCAATTACAAGATCTGGTGCATCTTCTTTGTCAGAACTAATAAATTTAAGAATCCCGTTTATTGCTATACCACTTCCCTCTGCTGCAGATAATCATCAATTTTTAAATGCAAGTTACTTTGAAAAAAAAGGATATGGTTTTTTATTAAAGGAAAAGTTTGTTGCTGACAAATTATTTGAAATACTTATTAGCTTTAAAAAAAATGAAAATAAATTAGCTACCATTAGAGAAAAAATGGAGGAACATTCTGACGAAGAAGCATTGATCAAATCAGAAAAATTGATAAATAAAATATTATATGAGCAAAATTGAAATAGAGTTAAAAGATAAAATCCACTTTGTTGGAATAGGAGGTATAGGCATGAGTGGACTTGCACAAGTTATGAAAATAATGGGTTTTAACGTTCAAGGTAGTGATGTCGCGGATAGTAAAAACGTAGAGAGATGCAAAAAAATTGGAATTAAAGTTTTTAAGAATCATAAAAAAAATAATATAAAAGATTCTAAAATTGTTGTTAGATCATCAGCTATTACAAATGATAATCCAGAAATTAAAGCCGCTAAAGAAACTAAAATTAATATTTTAAAAAGAGCTGAGATGCTAGCACACGTTGTCTCTCTTAAAACCAATATTGTGATTACAGGTTCTCATGGGAAAACAACTACTACCTCATTAATATCAAATATATTATCCTCAGCTAAATTAGACCCTACAATAATAAATGGCGGAATTATAAATTCTTTCAAAAGTAATGCTAGACTTGGCAAAGGTGAATGGGCAGTTTTAGAAGCTGACGAGTCCGATGGTAGTTTTTTAAATTTCCCTGTAAACTACTCAGTAGTTACAAATCTCGACAAAGAGCATCTTGATTTTTATAAAAATTTCGAAAATTTAAAAAAATCTTTTATTAAATTTTTAAATAAAACACCTTTAATAGGCAAGTCCTTTGTTTGTAATGACGATAATGAACTCAAAAAACTATTACCAAAAATAAATAATAAAAATTTTCTAACCTATGGTTTTTCAAAAAAAGCAAATTTTAAAATTTTAAATCCTATTTATAATAAAGATTTTTCGATATTCGACCTTAAAATTAATGTGCCTGGATCAAAAAGTAAAAATATTAAAAAAATAAAACTCAATCTAATTGGTAAACATAATATTTTAAATTCAGTTGGTGCTATAGCATTATGTTTACACATTGGTATAAGAATTAATGTTATAAAAAGATCTCTTAAAAAATTTACAGGTATTCAAAGAAGATTAACGAAAATTTTTACTATTAAAGGAAGAGAATTTTTTGATGATTATGCCCACCATCCAACAGAAATAAAATCAGTTTTAAAAAGTTTAAAAGCTACCTCAACAGGAAGAAAGGTAGTTTCTGTTTTTCAGCCGCACAGATATTCAAGACTAAGATCTTTAAAAAAGGATTTCGCATCCTCATTTTCTAATTCAGATTTAGTTATTTTGTGTCCAGTTTATCCTGCTGGAGAAAAAATAGATAAAAAATATGACCCAATTAATTTTTCAAAGTTAATTTCACAACAGTCTAAAGTTCAAGTAATTATGGCAAAAGATGAAAAATATCTAAAAAATTTTTTTAATAAAAATTTAATACACGATGAAATAGTGGTTTGTATGGGAGCAGGGTCCATTTCAAAATGGATTCGAGAAATGGATTTAAAATAAAAAAATGATATACAAAAATGAAAAACTATCGAAATACTCATGGTTTAATTTAGGCGGACCAGCAAGAATATTTTTTAAACCCGACTCTGAAAATGATTTAAAAAATTTTATAAAAAAGTTCTCTACTGAAGAGAAAAATATATATATTTTAGGAGCAGGTTCAAACACTTTGTTTAGAGACTCAGGATATGATGGCGTAATAATTAAACTTGGAAAATCCTTTACTCACACTAAATTATTAGGGAACAATAGAATAGAAGTTGGTGCAGCTACATTAGACAAAAAAGTTTCAGAATTTGCGATTGAAAATTCAATTTCTGGTCTAGAGTTTTTGTCTTGTATACCAGGCAGTATTGGAGGTGCGATTTCAATGAACAGTGGTTGTTATAATTATGATATATCAAAAGTCTTTTTGTCTTTGAGAGCAATGAATTCATCAGGAGAAGTAAAATTATTTAATAAAGAAGAAATTAATTTTTTTTACAGAGGAAGTGATTTAAATAAAAATTTGATAATTTTAAGTGTTACATTGCAGGGTGAGCCGGGAAAAAAGGAGGATATTAAGAATAAACAACAGATGTTATTAAATAAAAAAAAAATGAGTCAACCAAATAAAATTAAAACTTGCGGAAGTACTTTTAAAAATCCTAAAAATAAAAAAGCCTGGGAGCTAATAAAATCTTCTGATTGCTCACAAATTTCTTTTGGAGGCGCAAGTATTTCATCCAAACACTGTAATTTTTTTTATAACAATGGTTCTGCAACATCTGCTGATATTGAAAAATTAATTGATAAGGTCAAAAACGAGGTTCTTATAAAAACAGGTACCAAATTAGAGCTTGAAATTAAAATTATAGGAGAAAAATAAAATTGCCCCAAAAAAAGATCCTTGTTGTACTAGGTGGGAATTCTAAAGAACGAGAAATAAGTTTAGAGTCTGGAAAATCATGTATAAAAGCTCTAAAAAAAATAGGTTACAAAATATTAAAATTTGATCCTAAAAAGGAATCTTTATTTAAAATAAAATCAAATAATCCTGATGTTATATTTAATGCACTTCATGGCAAAGAAGGTGAGGATGGTACTATACAAAGTTTTTTTGAGTACTTTCGAATACCTTATACTCACTCAGGGGTTCTATCTTCTATGATTTCTATGAATAAATATTTCTCTAAACAATTATTTAGAAAAAACAAAATCAGAACTCCTAACTATTTCTTTTTGAACAAAAAAAATTATCCAAATACTAATTTTCTTAAAAAAATTAAGGAAAATAAACTTAAATTTCCAATAGTCGTCAAACCAAATGATGAGGGATCAAGTATAGGCGTAAAAATTTGTAAAAACTATAATTCATTAAAAAAAGAGTTTAAAAAATTAATAAAAAATTATGACAATTTAATTTTTGAAACTTATATACCTGGTCAAGAAATACAGGTGGCAGTTATGGGAGGAAAATCAATAGGTGCAATTGAACTAAGACCCAGAAGAAAATTTTATGATTATAAAGCCAAATACGAAAAAGCCGCAAAAACATTGCATATTATGCCAGCTCCTATTTCAAAAACAAAGTATAAAGAGGTTCTAAAGATTTCCGAACTTGCTAATAGGACTTTAAATTGTAGCGGTATTGTTAGATGTGATTTTAGATTTTATAAAAACAAATTTTTTTTGTTAGAGGTAAATACCCAACCTGGTATGACCAATTTATCATTGGTTCCTGAAATAGCCAGACATTGTAATATTTCTTTTGTAAAATTAGTAGAATGGATGGTTAAGGACTCTGGGATAAATAGATGAAAAAAAAACATAGCTTTTTTTTATGGATACCACTTTTCATTTTTCTTACAACATACAGTATAAATTCAAATCAAAATAATAAAAATATTTTTTTACCGATTAAAACAATAAAAATTAATGGAGTTGTTAATTCTGATGAGGAAGAGATAAGAGAAAAATTTAATATTTTTAAAGGAAAAAATCTATTTTTTTTAAACAGAAGAGAATTAAAAGAAACTGTAAAAGAGTTTCAGTTAATAAAGGAAGTAAAAATTAAAAAAATATATCCAAATAGAATAGAAATAAAAATTAGTGAATTTAAACCCTTAGGTTATTTAGTTAAAAAAAATAAAAAACTTCTTTTTTTGGAAGGTGGTGGGTTGATTGAAAACTATCCTATGAATAATTTAAAAAATCTTCCGCTCATAGCAGGGAATGGTTCTGAAAAATATTTTTATAGTTTCTATAAGTCTCTTAATGTTTTAAATTTTGAAATTAATCTCATAAAGGAGTTCAATTTTTTTCTTATTAATAGATGGGATATTTTATTAAAGGATGGTAAAACTATTAAATTGCCAAATGAAAATTATGAAAATGCAATTAAGAAATTTTTGTCAATATACAAAGATAATAGTTTTAAAGATTTTTCAATTTTTGATTTTAGAATTGAAGGTCAATTAATATTAAAATAGATCATATGCTTAAACAAAATTTAATAGCAGAAATCGGTGACAATGAAATACGTTATGGTATTTATGAATTTGACAAAAAGTCAAATTTAAAACTTTTAAATAAAAAAATTTCACAAAATTTAAAAATTAAAAAAGGTAAAACTTTTGATTATGAATATACCTCAAAAAAAATAAATGAAGATATTAAAAATCTCGAGAAAGAGTCTGACAAAATTTTTACCGATATTTCGGTTGTAGTGAATGAACCAGAAACTTTCTCAACAAATTTGTCAGGTTTTAAAAAATTAAATGGAGCAAAAGTAGAAAAGAGGGATCTAGATTATATTTTAAATGAAGCCAAAAACTCAATACAAAAAAATCAAGAGAATCATTCAATACTACATATTTTAAATTCAAAATTTATTTTAGATAAAGAAAAAAAAAATAAAATTCCATTACATATTCATGGAAATGACTTAAGCCTACATTTGACATTTATTTCTTTACCAAAAAACAATTTAAAAAATATAAAAACACTTTTTGCTAATAGTGATTTAAAAATTAATAGAGTTATAAGTAAACCTTTTGCATGTGGAATAAATTTATTAACTAAAAATAAGGGAGCTAAAAACTTTGCGCTAATAAACCTTGATAAGGAAATCTGCAGTATTTCCCTTTATGAGGACTCATCTTTAGTTTTACTAAAAAATTTTCCTTTTGGAACGAATTCTATTTATAATGATATCATTCAACTTTGTTCACTTAGCGAGAAAGAAGTTAGAAATATAATTAGACATTTTAATTTTGAAAGTAAAAATGAAATAGATAATAAATATGTAACACAGGATTTCTTTACAGAGTCTGAATTTAAAAAACTTAGCATCAAACATATAAATGATATTATTAAAGCTAGAATTAGCGAAATAATAGACTACATATATAATAAAAATAAAAATTTAGATTACCTAAGCGATAAAATTTTTAGAGTGCATCTATTTTTTGAAGATAAAGACATTTTAGAAAATCTTTCAAAACTATTTAAGGAATCACTAAATACAAATCAAACCAGAACCCAAATTGAGTTATTACATTTACATGACTTTTCTGCGTTGTCTGGAGCTGCAGAACTCATTTTCAAAGGTTGGGACAAAGAAGTTATACCCCTCAGCAATAAAAAAAAGTCAGTAATTTCAAGTTTTTTTGGTCGTTTTTTTACATAAAAATTGTTGTAGCCTTTCGTAATATTAGTTGTTTTCAAATAAAATTCTAATTTTTGTATAAAATATACATGTGGGACAAAAATCAAAAAACTATTAATAAAGAAGCAAAATTTAATGGTGTCGGTTTACACTCTGGTTCAAATGTAGAAGTTACGCTTGTCCCTGCAAATTCAAACTCTGGTATTATATTTAAAAGATCAGATTTAGAAAATAACAACGAAATAATCGCAAACTTTAAAAATGTATCATCAGCGAAACTATGTACAAAAATTCAAAACAATTTTGGAGTAAGCGTTTCCACAATAGAGCATTTAATGGCCGCTTTCTATATTTGCGGTATCGATAACATAGTTGTTAATTTAAATGGACCAGAAGTTCCAATAATGGACGGGTCTGCAAAAGACTTCGTAAAAATTTTAAAAAAATCTGGCTTAAAAACTCTAGAAGGCAAAAGAAAATTTGTAAAAATAAAAAAGAAAATTGAATTAAAAGAAGGTGAAAAAAAAATAAATATTACACCTTCAAATAATAGCTTTGATGTTAAATTTACTTTAAATTATAAAAACAATCCTTTAATTCATACTCAAACAAGCAGCACTTCTTTTAATGAAAAAGAAGTAGAAGATATTTATTCTGCAAGAACTTTCTGTTTATTCGAAGATATTGAAGAAATTAAATCGTTAGGCTTGGCAAAAGGCGGATCATTAGAAAATGCCATTGTAGTTAAAGGAGATAAAATTTTAAATGAAGGTGGGCTTAGATCAGATAAAGAATTTGCAAATCATAAAATCCTAGACTTAGCTGGTGATTTTATGTTGTCTGGTTTAAGAGTTATTGGATCAATCGATTGTGTACATGGTGGACATGCCTTAACAAATAAATTTTTAAAAGAGATTTTTTCAAATAAAAGTAATTACGAAATCGTGGAAAATCAGTCAACTTCAACAAATATAAGAAAAATCGTTCCATTTAATAAGAGACTTGCAGTAAACGCTTAATCTTAACACTATTTTACGCGGAGTATTTTTTTTGTTAATAATACGAGATGCGTTTATTTTTAATATTCATTTTTTTAATACCTCTATTTTATTCATGTTCTAAAACTCCACAAGCTGTTGAGCCACCATCAACAAAACAAGAGGCTCTAAAAGTTTATCAAGAAGCTTTACAGGAATTAAAAGATGGTCAGTTCCTAATTGCTTCTGAAAAATTTGATCAATCTGAGAGCCTTTTACCACAAACAGAATGGGCGGCCAAATCTGCTATAATGTCAAGCTACTGTTTATATTCTTTAAATTTTTTTGATGAAGCACTTTTAAATTTAAAAAGATTTATTAAAATTTATCCAGCAGATAAAAATATTGATTATGCCTATTACTTAATTGCGATAATTAATTATGAGAGAATATTAGATGAAAAAAAAGATATAGAACCTCTAATTAAATCCAAAGAAACTATTGAAATATTTTTAAAAAGATTTCCTGATACTGAATATGCAGTTGATTTAAAATTTAAGTTAGATTTAGTAATAAATCAAATGGCAGCCAAGGAAATATCGATTGCAAGATATTATATCAAAAATGAAAAGTGGATACCTGCGATTAATAGATTAAAGGTAATTGTTGAAAATTATGATAAAACAATTTTTGTAGAAGAAGCCCTATTCAGATTAGTTGAAATTTATTATAGAATTGGTTTAGAAGAAGAAGCTAAAGCAGCTGCAGCTTTATTGGGTTATAATTATAATTCAAGCGAATGGTATCAAAGATCATACTCAATACTTAATAGAGATTACAAACCTTTGCAAAACCAAAAAAAAGACGATGAAAAAAAATTGGTAAATAGAATAAAAAAAATATTTTCAATAGATGACTGAAATTAAAAAAGTAGAGAAATTATACAAAGATAAGATTTCAAAGTTTTTAAAATTTAATAAAGCCTACTTTGAGAAGGATAGACCAATTGTTTCAGATCTTGAATTCGACAATTTAAAGAAAGAACTTTTAGATCTTGTTAAAAAGTATCCTCATCTAAAACAAATAAAAAATTTAAATAATCTTATTGGATCAAAACCATCTTCAAAATTTAAAAAAATAAAGCATACTAAACCTATGTTATCTTTAAGTAATGCATTCGATAAGGAGGACATGTTAGATTTTCAAAAAAAAATAAATAATTTCTTGAATACAAATTCTGAGTTAGCACTATCATCTGAACCAAAGATAGATGGTATATCAGCCTCATTAAGATATGAAAAAAGAAAATTGGTTTACGGTTTATCTAGGGGAGATGGTTTATTTGGTGAAGATATAACGGAAAATTTATTAACTATTAAAGACATTCCAAGGGAATTAAAAAACGCACCAGATATAATTGAAATTAGGGGTGAAGTCTATATTGGTAAAAAAGATTTTGAAAAAATCAAAGATAAATTTGCTAATCCTAGAAATGCTGCCGGAGGATCGTTGAGACAAAAAGATTCGAAAGTTACTAAAAAAATACCCTTAAAATTTTTTGCATACGGTATTGGAGAAGTAAGCAATCAAATTTTTAAAACTCAATCAGATATACTTATAGAACTTAAAAATTGGAATTTTCAAATAAACCCTTATTGTAAAATTGTAAATTCAATTGCTGAGATTGAAAAAAGCCATTTAGAACTGGAAAATTTGCGTTCATCTTTAGATTATGACGTTGATGGAATTGTTTACAAAGTTAATAATTTAAAACTCCAGGAAAGATTAGGGTCAACCTCAAATTCACCAAGGTGGGCAATTGCCTATAAATTTTCTTCTGTCAAAGCTTTCTCTAAGATAAAAAATATAATAATTCAAGTTGGTAGAACTGGTGCAATAACACCAGTTGCAAAAATTGAGCCTGTCACAGTTGGTGGCGTGGTTGTTTCAAATGCTACTTTGCACAATGAAGATGAAATCAATAGAAAAGACATAAGAGTAGGTGACACTATAACCATTCAAAGAGCAGGCGATGTAATACCGCAAGTTTTGTCAGTAAATAAATCCAAGAGATCAAAAAATAGTAAAAAATTTATTTTTCCAAACAAGTGTCTATGTGGTTACCCTACAAAAAAGGAGATGAGTCTAACCACAAAGAAAATAGATGCTGTGCGAAGATGTCTTCGGGGATACGAGTGTGATTTTACAGCTAGAGAGAAATTAAAACATATTGTTTCAAAAGATGCTTTCGATATAGACGGCTTGGGAAAAAAAGTAATAGATAATTTTTGGGATATTGGATTTATAAAAACTCCAAAAGATATTTTTTGCTTAGATTATAACAAGATTAGTAAGTTAGAGGGTTGGGGAGATTTATCAATCAAAAACTTAAAAAAAGCAATTAATGACTCAAAAAACATTAATTTAGAAAGATTTATTTTTTCAATAGGAATAAGACATATAGGGCAAGAAAATGCAAAAATATTGGCAGGATATTTTAAGACTTGCAAAAAGTTTTCTGATTTACTTAACAATAAAAAAAGACAAGAAGTTTTAAAAAATTTGTCTGATCTAATTGGAATAGGTGATACGCAAATCAAATCGATAGAAGACTTTTTCTCGAATAAGAAAAATACTCAAATTATTCATTCATTAATAGAAGTTCTTAATATAAAAGATTTTGAAAAAATAGTTAAATCTGGAAAGCTAAGTAACAAAAATATAATGTTTACAGGAGGATTTGAAAAAATGAGTAGATCAGAGGCAAAAGCTCTAGCTGAAGAAAATGGTGCAAAAATTCTTGGATCTGTTTCAAAAAAATTAAATTATCTTGTGGTTGGAAATTCAAAACCTACAAGAAAGAAAATTGAGAAAGCGAAAGAGCTTAAGATAGATTTAATAACTGAAGAAAAATGGTATGATTTATTAAATAGGTAAACAAGCCTTAACAAGATCTTTTCTTTCTTCAAAATTCATAAACTTAAGCAAGTTTTTTTTAACTTTACCATGATAAATGTTAATCCATTTAATTTCGTTTTTATTTAAAAGTTTCTCATTTATTAAATCTTTGTCCAACGGTACCCAAGTGAGTTGTCTAAATCTTTTACTCTTAACATATATTAGATTTTCAATTCTAATACCAAATGCTCCTTGTTTATAATACCCTGGCTCATTAGAAAGAACCATACCATCCTTTAAATTTATTTTATTATTTTTAGAAAACGATTGAGGACCCTCATGAACATTAAGAAAGTATCCAACTCCATGACCAGTTCCGTGAGGATAATCTAATCCATTTTTGTTTAAAAATTTTCTTGCAACATAGTCAACATGCGATCCATTAGTGGTTTTTTTAATCTTAAAATTTGAAACCGCAATATGTCCTTTTAAAACATTAGTATAAATATTTTTTATATAATTTGATTTATTTTCTAATGAAATTGTTCGAGTTACATCCGTTGTTCCAAAATAATACTGCCCTCCTGAATCGACAAGATATAATTCACCTTTTTTTAAATTTCTATTTGTTTTCATCGAAGCCTTGTAATGAATTATAGCACTATTTGGTCCGGATCCAGAGATGGTATCGAAACTTGGAGACTTATAAGATTTATTCATTTTTCTAAAATTTTCTAATTTCTTCTGCACAGATATTTCTGTTAATTTTTTTTTGTTAAAATTCTTTTTTACCCAAAATAAGAACTTCGTTAATGCCACACCATCAAGAATATGGCATTTTTTAATATTTTTAATTTCAGTATTATTTTTTATTGCCTTTAAATGGTGAATTGGATCAACCTTCTCTGAAACTTTGTTTTTTCTTGCTAATAAATTTTTGAAAAATAAATAACACGATAAAATATCTAATAAGATATGTTTATTTTTGATAATTTTTAAAAAGTCTTCAATTTTTTTTTCGTCATTTGCAATAAGTCTCTTATTAAAAATTTTTTTTATTTTTTTAATTTTTAGAGGATTGGTAAAAAAATTAACCTCACCGCTTTTACTTATAAGCAGCCTACCATTAGGAATAGGAGAAAACGATGTATCATGGCCTCTAATATTAAGTAACCAGGCAATATTTTCAGGGGCAGTCACAAACAAATAATCAAATTTTTTTTTTAAGAGAATACTTTTTACCTTGTGAATTTTTTGGTTATAAGACAATCCAACAATTTTGCTTGGGAGTAAAAAAAAAGGTTTAGTAAGATAATTTTTTTTATTAAACCATATTTTATCTACTAAATTTGTGTAAATTGGCCTCAAATCAATTTTTTTTGATTTAAACAAAAAACTAAGATTTTTTTCAGTGTGCAATCTAGGATCAAACCCTAGAGTAATTTTTTTGCTAAATTTTAAAACATCTTTTGGAAATTTTTTGGGTATCGTTATAATTTTGAATTTTAAACCTGATTGATAATTTGCTTGAGTTGTATATCTGCCATCAACGAACAGATAGTTTTTAACTTTTAACAAAATGGCAAAACCAGCAGAACCTGAAAAATTTGAAATATATTTTAATCTGTCGTTTGAAGGGTAAATATATTCATTAAAAAACTCATCATTTTTGGGAACTATATATCCATCAATATTATATTTCTTAAATAATCTTTTAAAACTTTTCATTATTTAGTTAATTTCTTCTTTAATCTTGCCCATCCAGGACTTCTATACTCTTGATTTTCATCAAAAATATCGTCTTGATTAAAATCAAATTCACTATCGATTTCTTTTACTGGCTCATCGTTCTTATCAACACCTTCTTCAGGTAGTTCGTTTACAAATCTTGAGGGAAGACTATCCATCCAGTCTCCATGCCATGCTCTTTGAGTTGCAAAAGAAATAAAAGCTTTTTTTTTCGCCCTTGTAATCCCTACATATGCCAATCTTCTTTCCTCTTCTAATGCAACATCACCTTTTTCCTCAAGAGATTTCTGGTGTGGAAACAAACCTTCTTCCCATCCAGGTAAAAACACAGTATTGAATTCCAAACCTTTTGCTGCATGCATTGTCATTATGTTAACTTTTTCCTCTTGCCATTCTTGATCTATTGACGAAGCTAAAGCAACATGCTCTAAAAAACCTTGCAAATTATCATAATCATGCATCGCTCTCAAAAGTTCTTTTAAATTTTCTAATCTGTTTTCATTTTCTAGATCTTTTTTACTTTTTAACATTTCTGAGTAACCAGACTCATCTAATACAATTTTTAACAAATCGTAATGTTTATTTTGTTTTAAATCTGTACGCCACTTAGTTATACGATCTAAAAGATATTTTATCGCACTTTTTACTTTCGGCTTAAATTTGTTCATTTCAAGTAATTTGCGTGAAGCATCTTCTAAGCATGTTTTGTTTGTTGATGAAAACTCATGTAATTGTTTTAACGTTGCTTCCCCCAAACCTTTTTTGGGTACATTTAAAATTCTTTCAAAAGCTAAGTCGTCAAATTTTTGATTAATTAATCTTAAGTAGCTAATGGCGTCCTTAACTTCAGTTCTTTCATAAAACTTGGTGCCTCCAATAATTCTGTAATTAATTCCCGTTTTTAAAAATCTTTCTTCAAATTCTCTTGTTTGATAAATAGCTCTAACAAGTATTGCGGTGTCATTTAAAGAATTATTTTTTTTTTTATCCTCTTCAATTATAGTGCTAATATTTCTTGCCTCATCTTTTCCATTTTTATAACAATTTAATTTTACCAAATCACCAGCCTCTCCATCTGACCATAATTTCTTTCCTAAGCGATCTTTATTGTGTGATATTAAATGCGATGCAGTGTCCAAAATATTTTTTGTAGATCTATAATTTTGCTCTAATCTGAAAATTTTACATTCAGGATAAACTTTGTCAAAACTAAGAAAGTTTTTAATTTCTGCACCTCTCCAACTATAAATCGATTGGTCATCATCTCCAACACAGCAAATATTTTTATCTTTATTAACAATAAGCTGTAACCATTTATTTTGTATAAAATTTGTATCTTGATATTCATCTACTAGAATATATTTAAAATTATTTGAATAAATATTTCTAATATCAGCATTTGTTTCAAAAAGTTTTACACAATAAAGTATGAGATCTCCAAAATCACAAGCATTTAAATCTTTGGTTTTATTTTGATAAATTTTATAAACCTTGAGTATTTGTCTTTCGAAAAGATTTTTTTTTGATAATTTAACTTCGTCTGGCAAAAATCCTTTGTTTTTCCAGCTATCAATCAAAGAAATTATAAGTTGGGGGGAAATTTTTTTAGCATCGATATTTTCCCCTTTACAAATATTTTTAATTAATTTTTTTTGATCATCAGTATCTAAAATAGTAAAGTTACTTTTTAATCCTATTGCTTCAGCGTGTCTCCTTAGAAATTTGACACTTATTGAGTGAAAGGTTCCAAGCCAAGAAAGCGACTCTACTTTTCCATCTAAAAATTTCAAAACTCTATTTCTCATTTCTTTGGCTGCCTTGTTTGTAAAGGTCACACAAAGAATTTGATTTGGCCAAGCTTTTTTTTCCTGAACTAAATACGCCAATCTAGAAGTTAGCACTTTTGTTTTTCCAGAACCAGCACCTGCGACGACAAGTGTTGGGCCATTAATACTAATAACCGCCTCTTTTTGTTGCTTGTTCAAATCTTCTAAAAAATTATTTTTTTCTTTCATTATTTATTATTTTATTTTTACATTAAACTGATTATAAAACAACAAAATGAAAGCAACAGTTAACAAAATTTTAAAATCTTTACTAACAAATCTGAGTTTTATTAAGATAAAAAAATACTCACAAAAAAAAATTATTTTAATTAGCTTGATAGCAATTATATTTTTAATTTTATTTTCCTACTTATTAAGGCCCATTTATTTTGATTTAAACGCAAAAAAAAATATTTTAGAGAGCAATATCCAAAAAACTTTTAAATTAAAAACTAAAATTGAGGGTAAAATATCGTACAAAATGTTTCCATCACCACGAATTGTTGTAAGAAATATTAAATTAGATTTTGAAGATAATAAGAAGCCAAAAATAGAAAAGACCCAAATTCTGTTAAATCCTTTAAAGCTTAAAAGCTTTGAAAGCTTTGAACTAGAAAAATTTCTAGTTTTACGACAAACTATTAAAATTTATCCATCAAACTTAATTAAAATATTTAATTTTTTTACAAATAAAGAAAAAGGAAAAGTGGTTTTAAAAGACACAAAAATTATTTTTGAAGACAATCAAAAAAATAATATAAATTTTACGGATTTAAATTTAAAAGAAAACTTTTCAAAAAATAAACACGAAATAGATGCAAACTTAAAATTTTCAGAAAAAAAAATTAATGTAACTTTTATAAATAATTTTAATGGAAAAAAATATCTTGAGTTAAATATACCAAAATTGAAACAATCGCTCGAAATAAATTTTGATGAAAAAAGTACATTAAAAAATTTAATAGGACAATTAAGGCTCAAGGTTTTTGAAAGTATTCTATTACTAAATTTTGAGGGGAAAGATAACTATAAAATTGATAAATCCTATTTAAGAAACAAATTTATTAACTCAAAAATTAAAGGTAATATTTTTTTAAAAGATCAATTTAACTTTAATATTGATTTAGATATTAATAAAATAAAGTTAAGAAAACTATTACTTTATTATCCTATTTTTAAAACCGGAGGGTTAAGTAAAAAAATTAATGGAAAATTAAATATTTCAATTAAAAACTCAGAAACATTATTTGGTAAAATTAATGATGCAAAGATGGTTCTGCTATTTCAAAATGGAGATATTAAACTAAAAAATGCTTTAGTGAACTTTTCCGAAAATAGTCAGGTCAAATTAAACCTAACAGCACTTTTAAGTGACAAAAATCCTCAAATAGATTTCGATACGGAGTTTTTATCAAATGATTTAAATAAATTCGCAAGAAAATTTGGGCTTTACAATTTTGATGACGAAAAAATTTCGATATATGCAGATGGATATCTTGATTTAACAAGAAGTAGATTGAAATTAAAAAAAGTAGTCAGAGATAGATCTCAATTAATTGGAAAAAGTCAGATTACGATTTTAGAGAAATCTTTAAATGAAAATGTTTTAAACGAGGGAGTTTTAGGAATATTAGATTTTTTTAAATTTAAAAAATTTTTTCAGGAAGTATTATAAAGCACAATTTTAGTTATTTGGCTTTATCATTTTAATTGGATTAACAATTTTAGAAAATTCTTTTTCACTTATTAAACCAGATTTTATCGCCTCTTCTTTTAAGGTCGTTCCATTTTTATGTGCTATTTTTGCAATTTTTGCTGCGTTATCGTAACCTATTTTTGGAGTGAGAGCAGTTACGAGCATTAAAGAATTGTCTAGTAATGATTTAATTCTTTTTTTATCTGCTTTTAAACCTTTAATACAATATTTAGCAAATGCAGATGAAGAGTCGGCCATAATATTTATTGATTGCAGTATGTTATGAATAATTAATGGCTTAAATACATTTAATTCAAAATGCCCATGCGAACCTGCCATAGTAATTCCATTATGATTTCCTATAACTTTAACACAAACCATTGTTACCGCTTCGCATTGAGTTGGATTTACTTTCCCGGGCATAATAGATGAGCCAGGTTCATTCTCGGGTAGTATAAGCTCTCCATAACCAGCTCTTGGTCCAGAACCTAAAAATCTAATATCATTTGCTATTTTCATTAAACAAACAGCAGTAGTATTCATTGTTCCAGAAAAATTTACTATTGGATCGTGAGATGCTAACGCAGCAAATTTATTTTTAGTTGGTTTAAAAGGAAGTTTAGTTATTTTTTTAATTTCTTTTATAATTTTTTTATCAAAACCCTTTTTTGTATTTAATCCCGTTCCAACAGCTGTTCCGCCCTGTGCAAGATAATATATCTCCTCTAAAGCTTTTTCTATTCTTTCAATACATTTTTTTAATTGTGCGTGATAACCTGAAAATTCTTGACCTAAAGTTAAAGGTGTAGCGTCTTGTAAGTGTGTTCTCCCCAATTTAACTATTTTTTTGAATTCTTTGGTTTTTTTAAATAATTCATTCTCCAAAATTTTAAGCGATGGAATTAATTTGTTTTTTGCTTTCATTGCTACTGCTAAATGCATAGCCGTTGGAAAAACATCATTTGTAGATTGAGATTTGTTTACATGATCATTTGGATGCACGGGTTTTTTTGTACCCATTTTACCACCCATCATTTGAATTGCCCTATTTGCAATTACCTCATTCACATTCATATTAGTTTGAGTGCCAGACCCTGTTTGCCATACCTTTAAGGGGAAGTGATCATGAAGTTTACCTTTAATAACCTCTTCAGAAGCTTTGATTATGTATTTTCCTATTTTTTTTTCTAGGTCGCCATTTCTTGTATTTACAATTGCTGCAGCCTTTTTGACAATTGCTATCGATTGAATAAGTATTGGTCTAACAAGAAAATCTCCAATATCAAAATATTTGTTTGATCTTTGGGTAGAGGCACCCCAATAC
>MDTA01218662.1_pt1 | contig 19498 bp, 22 predicted proteins | sample 811151 | NCBI WGS metagenome assembly MDTA01 (sample SAMN05326648, study PRJNA326480) | marine metagenome | isolation source: seawater | place: Indian Ocean: South | collected 2010 | reverse complement strand
TTTTGCAAGTCAGCAAGTTTAATTACTAGTGACCCTGCACATGTAAATATGTATCATCACCATTGGGAAGATCATCCTGAGACATTACCTTACTTGATATATATTAGTGAAAGATTTAAAGATAATAATGGAGAATTTTTTACACTTAGAATAGACGGAGAAATAAAAGCAATATCTGGTGTACAAAAATCTAGATTTGATCCCAACGTTGCAATGGCAGGTATTAGAAGTTTTATAATGCCTGAATTTAGGGCTAAAATGTTTATTGGTCATTACTTATTACCAGAACACCTTTCTTGGGCCAAGCAAAATAATTTTAAAACTATATTGTTATCATTTAATAATTATAATAAAAGGCTTATGAATTATTTCAAAAGGACAGGTATGGGTGTACCAAAAAAACGAAATTCTTCAAGATTATTTTATAATGGAGTTAATGAGGTTCCTTTTAGTGTAGATATACAGCATACAGAACAATGGATACTTTATCATAAAATAGATGAGAGTTATACTCCAGATTGGGAAAAAATAAAATGGCACAAATAATTATTTGTGGTGGAATAACCGAAGTGCCTTATTGGCGCCCCATTGGCATATATCAGATAGCTAATGTTCTACGACAAAAAGGTTATACTGTACAAGTTATAGATAGTTTTCCTTGGTTAGTATATAGAGACTTTGAAAAGCTATTAAAAATATTTGACAAATATGTTGATAAAGATACTTTATGGATAGGCTTTGGTTCTACATGGTTTTATAGGATAGAAAATTTTTTAAATGCTGGTCCTAGAGCAGGAGGATCAGACGGATTTATGACAAATAACGCTAAGGATAAATTAACAGTTATTAAAGAAAATACACGGTTACTTAACTTAGATGAAATTGATAAATTAAAAAAATTAGTGTATTCAAAAAATCCTAAGATAAAATTTGTTATGGGTGGTGCTCGTGCTTTTAGTGGTAGGAGATGTTTTGCTGCTCCTCTAATGGATTGTTACATAGAAGGATTTGCAGATAACACAGTAGTAGAATATACAGAATATCTTGCAGGGAAACGTAATAGTCTCCAGTATATTGTTAATGAAGATAAAAGTATTAGTATTACTCATGATCATAAAGGAGAAGGGTTTGATTTTATTAATGATAATTTTTCATGGCATAAAAATGATATTATTCATCCAGGAGAAATGCTTCCAATAGAGACAGCGAGAGGTTGTATTTTTAGTTGTGCTTTTTGTTCTTATCCACTAAATGGTAGGAAAAAATTAGATTACTTAAAAGATTCAAATGTTCTATATAAACAGTTTATGGAAAATTATGAGAAATACGGAATAACAGACTATTTTTTCACTGAAGATACATTTAATGATAGTCCACAAAAAATACGTATATTACATGATGAAGTAATTTCAAAATTACCATTTCAAATTACATTCAGCTCATACATGAGGATTGATTTATTAAATGCACATAGAGATACTATACCGTTGTTATACAATATGGGGGTACGCTCTGTTATGTTTGGTATAGAAAGCATGAACTATGAAGCAAATAAAACAGTTGGTAAAGGTATAAGAAAAGAAAAAATTTTAGAAATGGGAGAAATACTTAAAAAAGAATGGCCAGAGACTGTACTGTATAGTAGCTATATTATTGGCTTACCCAATGATGGAGAAGAAGAAATAACACAATGGTTAGAAGAAATTTGCCATCCAGATTTTGCTTTTGATATATCAGCTGTCTATCAGTTAGTTCTTGATAAGTGGCAACATAAAAAGAATATATGGCAGAGTAAATTTACAATGAATCCAGGAAAGTATGGATATACATTTCCAAAAAGCGATAACAGTTTTTATTGGGTCAACAACAAAGGATTATCTTTAGATGATGCAATTAGAATAAGAAACACATATAATAAAACACATATTAAAAAGAAAGCAAGAAAATTATTTGGTCATAACGATTTTGTTAAACAATTCTCTGGCCCAGGCGGCTTGGATAGAAGATACGAATTTGTAGATGCATATATGGACAAATTACTAGCCAATCAATAAAAACAGCTATTTCTGTACTGATAAATATCTATATGCAGAAATATTTACAAAGTACAACAAATACCTTAAATTACATACAGTATACAGCGATTACTATCGCTATTATAGGAGCGTTTTATGCTAATTTTACATTACAAAACGTATTGCTATCTATTGCATTCTTCTATGTATTCAGTATTTTAGGACTAAGTTTAACGCTACACAGGTTTTATTCGCATAAAAATTTTAAATTTAAAAATGAATTTTTAAGAAAATTTTTTACGATTATTGCTATATTAGCTGGAAGAGGTAGCCCTTTAGGTTGGGTATATATACATAGATTACATCATAGGCATGCAGATACAGAAAAAGATCCTCATGGTCCAGAAACAATTGGATTTAGATTTTTTGGTTTCAAACCAAATGATACTGGTGAAGAAAAAGCTAAAGTTTTTCTTATTAAAGATATGATGAATAAGGAACACTTGTTATATCATAATTATTATTTGTTGTTTATTATAGCATTTGTGTTATTACTTGGTTTTATTAGTTTTGATTTTCTTTACTTTATATACGTATTACCTATACTAGGTATACAGTTTAGTCAAAATTGTTTTAACTTTTTTGCTCATAAGTTTGGATATAGAAATCATTCTACAAAAGATGATAGCACTAACAATTTTATTTTATGGCCATTTATTTTAGGTGATGCCTGGCATAATAATCATCATAACAATTTAGCAAAATTTACAACAAAAGAAAAATGGTGGGAATTTGACCCTGTTGTAGCAATAGCAGGAGTACTTAAAAAATGATAAAGTATCTTAAAAGTAATACACTAGTAGCACAAGCATTTATAATAATATCGATTATAGGAACAATTTACGGTTACTATACATATGGTTTAACTTTAGGTACTGTTACGTTACCTATATTAGGATATTTTTTATATGTAGGTTTAGGTATAAGTGTTACGTTTCATAGACAGCTTACGCATAAATCATACAAAACACACCCCTGGATTGTTAAACTAGGTACACTATTAGGCACTTTAAGTAATACAGGTAGTAGCATAGTTTGGGTAGCAATACATATGAACCATCATAGGCATGCAGATACAGAAAAAGATCCTCATAGTCCAAAGCACCAAGGATTAAAAACTTTTGCTCTAGAATATGACTTAGATACTAGTAGAGTAAAATGGAGAATGAAACATTTAATAGGTGATCCATTCCATATGTTCCTTCACAAGTATTATTTTGCTGTCATAATGACATGGAGTTTGTTATTATATCTAATAGGAGGTTTTTATCTAATGGTATTTTTACATTGGTTTCCTATGATTATTAGTGGAGCAATGAGTAATATTGTAAACTATGTTGGTCATAAGCCAAACTGGTGGGGCGGATATAGAAGATACAATACTAAAGATGATAGTATTAACAACTGGCTGTGGGCAATTCCTAGTTGGGGTGAAACACTTCATAACAATCACCATAGACGTCCTTACTCTTGGAGTCATGGAGAAAAATGGTGGGAACTTGATGTAGGAGCATGGATAGTTAAGTTAATTAAGGTTGATTAAAACTAATGGCACAGGTAATTATTTTTACCGGTTCTTCTAGAACAGATCCTAAAAAATTCTCTGACAAAACAGATCAAGTAACATTTTTAATGAATAGGCCTTTAGGTGCATATCAAATAGCATCTATATTACGTGACAATGGCTATACTGTACAAGTTATAGACAGGTACCATTGGATGGTAAGAAATAAAGGGGCAGAATTTTATAGAGATGTAATAAAAAAATATATAACAAAGGATACCTTATGGGTAGGCTGGAGTAATACTTTTTTTGAAGGAAAACCTAAAAAAGATGATAAGATAAAAAATGTAGGATATATTACAGAAGCGATTGATGCAATAGGAATGGAAGAACGGGGAATGGATGCAATGAATCGTTTCCGGCAAGCAACAAATCCTGATATGAAATTTATATGTGGCGGTGCAAAAACTTGGAGATGGAGCCAACAAGGACTTACATTTTTTGATTTTTATTTCGAAGGTTACGGTGATGTAATGATGCTTGATTTCACTAATTGGTTAGCCGGCAAAGGTAAAAAACCACCTTCCCGTATTTTAGATACAGGAGCAGAAGTTGTAAATTATGACAGACGTGGCGACCAATTTGATTTTATAAATCATACACACAAATGGCACAAAAGTGATCATATAGAGCCTGGCGAAGCATTGCCAATTGAAATATCAAGAGGATGTATATTTCGTTGTGCATATTGTAGCTTTCCGTTAAACGGAAAAAAGAAGTTAGATTTTATTAGAGAGCCAGAACCATTAAGAGAAGAATTTATAAAAAACTATGAAGAGTTTGGAATAACAAAATACTATTATAGTGATGATACACATAATGATAGTGTAGAAAAATTAGAATATTTGTATAATGAAATTTATTCTAAACTTCCTTTTAAGATTGAATTTGCAACCTATTTGAGACTTGATCTATTAGCAGCCCATCCACAAACTATTCCTTTGTTAAAAGAAAGTGGATTAGTTGGTACATTTTTTGGAATAGAAAGTTTTAATAATGAAGCAAATAAAGCAGTAGGTAAAGGAGCAAAAGAAGAAAAAATATACGAAAATTTATGGAAGTGTAAAGAAGTTTGGAAGGACCAAGTTCATATTCATTCTGGATTAATTATAGGACTACCAAATGACGATGAAGAATCAGTAATGGATTGGGGTATGAGAGCAGTAGCAAAAGATTCGCCTTTAGACTGGTCTAGTATAACAGAATTGCATCTCTTTCCTAACTATGGAAAAGATAAGCACTGGTTAAATAAAATGGAACTGAATCCGGATTTGTATGGATACACTTTTGATAAAGATGGAATTAATTGGACAAACAATAAAGGACTTACAAAAATACGTTCTCAACAAATATCTGAAATTTTAAAAAATGAAATGGACAAAAATAAATGGGGTAATAGAGAACATCCAAAAAGTTGGTATAGTTTTGCTCATGCGGCAAATTTAAAAATGGAGTTAGAAGATTATCTAGATACTTCACAAAAAGATATAATTTTAAGAAGAGATAGTCTCTTAGATCAATATTACAATAAACTGAAAAACGGAGATCCACAGTGACCGATTTTGTAAAATTTATTGAAATAGAAAATATAGATTTTATAAAAAAAGAACTAAAAAATTTTAGTAATACTTTTTTAAATTTAGAAAATAAAGATACATATGGAGCCAATTTTAAAAAAAATAATGTTATTGAACAACTACCATCATTACATAAATGGTTATTAAATTTTAAAGAATATCCAATTGCATTTAAATTCTATTATACTCCGCCAGGCGCAAGATTAAATCCTCATATTGACGGCTCTGAATCTGCACCAGTAAATTGGGGCATCAATATTCCTGTAGCAAACTATCAAGATGGAGAAACATTTTTTTATCATTGTGATAAGAGTAACATATACAGCGGAGAAGAAGTAAAAAAAATTGAAAGAAGAGTATTTAGAGTTCCTAAAGATGAAACTAAATTAGATATAATCAAAAGTTATTTGGTTGACAAGCCATGTATAATAAGTACTAATGTAATGCATTCTGCAAGCAATTATGGCAAATCAACTAGGATAATATTGTTGATAAGATGGCCAATAAAAATTAAAAGGTATGAAGAAATTTTAAAATGATAGAGAATTACATTGTTGAATATCCTAATTTTTACGTACCAACAGAAGATTTATTTAATTATCAAGATGGCCATAAAGAATATAAAGAAAACGTACATTTTAAAACACAACATAATTTAGATACAGCAAGCGAATGTAAATTTTTTGATCTAGTTACTAAAGATTGTAAGTCAGCAAATATTTTATTAGACTTGGTAAAGGGAGATAATTATAAATTCACAAAAGTACTAGCAGGCGGAGTAATGCCACCGCATACTGATCCTTTAAGGACAGGTGTTTTAATGATACCTCTTACAGAAGAACCTAGTCCTATAGTATTTTATGAAAATAACAGAAAAATCTTTAGCCATAAATATGTATGTCCTACTTTGATTAATGCAAAAATTAAACATGGCGTACCTGAAGTAAAAAAAGATAGGATTTTTTTACAAATAAATTTTGTGCAGTCTTGGGATAATTTAAAAAAGATGAGATTAAATTAATGGAATATTTACAATATATCTTTATATTTTTTTCATGGACATTTGTATTATATTGGAGTCATAGAATATGTCATTATATTCCATATTTAAAAGAAATACATTGGCATCATCATAGATATGTAACTGGACAACAGCCTGAATGGATGTGGCAAAATATTTTTTTATTTACTGATGATTGGGGTAGTACACTAGATATTATTGTTACAGAAATTATTCCTACATTAATATTTTGTTATTTTACAGGACATTGGTGGATATTTGCTGTATACTATATATGGACAGCATTTATACAAGAATGGGTAGAACATAATCCTAAGTTTGATATTTTACCTTTTAGTGCAGGAAAAACACACCTTGAACATCATAAAAATTGGAGACATAATTATTCTTTATTTTTTCCTATCTGGGATATTGTATTTGGCACATATAAGAAAGCAAAAAGATGAAATATTTTTCTAAAGATAATTGGGTAAGTTGGCAATATGATAACGGAGAACTGCATGGAAGAAGTCCATCAGATACAGCAAAGTTTAAGACAGTATACAAGCCAACCGACGAGCCTATTGGCTCTTTATGGGAAGAAGCAGTTAAAGGTGCACAATCCACACTTGAATGTAATCCTGGTTTAAGGCCTAGCTTATTTTTTAGCGGCGGCGTTGATAGCGAAGTAATGTTAAAAGCATTTTTGCATATTAATTCAAAGCCCAATGTATATGTTGTACGGTTTGAAGATGATATAAATTTATATGATGTAAGTTATGCTATCTCTATAGCTAATAGTATGAACGTAGATATTAAAATAATTGATATGAACATCAAAAAGTTTTTTGAAAACGAAGCAGAAAAAATTAGCGAACTAGCACAATGTGATAGGCCAAGAGGATTGCCACAAATGAAGTTTGCTGATTATGTAGATGGTTTGCCTATTCTTTGCATGGCAGACGTAACTTGGCAAAGGAGTAATGACGATTATACTAGAAAAGGTATTTGGAAAGCATGGGAAATAGAAAGTGATTGTGCTTATGATAGATATAATATAGCAGTGGGTCGTGATGCAATATATCAATGGGGTAGATGGACACAAGGAATCTTAATTGCACATACTAGATGGAAATGGTTTCATAAATTAATTAATGATTATTATCCAGGAAAGTTAGGCAATAGTAGCACAAAGTTTGAAGGGTTTAGCGAAGAATTTCCTAGTATGCTACCAAGACGTAAAAAAGTTGGTTTTGAAAAGTGTGAAAATATTATTAAAGAGTTTGAAACTTTTTTACATTCTAAATATAACGGATTACCTTTTCGAAGGCAAAGTGAATTAAGTTTAGATGAAATGTGGATAGCTCTTACTAAGAAGGATTACGCTGCCAATAACGTTTAGTACCTTTTCCGTTTTCTAAAAAGTCTACTATCTCTTCTATGTTTATAAAAATTTGATTATCTTTGTAACGATGTTCCATTCCATTTACTATAAAATCAATTTTTTCACAACCTTGATATTTTGGAACATAAACCAAATCATTTCCCCAATGTCTTCCATAAAAAATTGGTTTAATAAACAAGTCCCAATAGTTAATTACACTAATTGGATCTTCGTCCAAAAATGATAATCCTTTAATGTTATAATAGTTCCAGGAATTGCACATAGAGGTCAGTATATCGTCTTTTAATATGCTGAGTAGTATATACTCGTCTTTTTCAAAGCCGACTACTGTACGGGCTTTACAGAGCGTTTTATAGGCCCTTAAACGGGCATACTCCACGCTGTTTGCACTTTCCATAAGGTAGTGTTTTCCATTATGTACATATGGATCAGGCCCATTGAATCCTTCAACTAAAGTATATTTTTTTGGTAGCTTGTTTACAAAAATAGTATGTAATATTTGATTAGGTGGAATTTGGAGTCTATTAGATTCTGCTATTATTTGATCTTTTACTTCATAAGGATCAATTTTAATAACGTGTAAATCAATGTTCCATTTCTTTACACATAATAACGTGTTTTCATATTCGTTATCGTTATATCCGGGAAGATGCATAAACGCACAAGGAATGTTTATGTTGGCGTCTTTAAATGCAAGAAAGGTGGCTTGACTATCAATACCACCGCTAAAACTTAAAATTAAATTTGAATATTTTTTATGGATAGTTCTTGCTCGTTCAGCAAATTCACTTCTAGGTAAATCTACTGAACGAGTGCAAGAATTAAAGTCTATGAAGAACTTGTCTTCTTGAAAACCATATGACATTTAAGCATTTGCAGTCTTTGGTTTTCTTCCACGCTTTGGTTTGTCTTCTGCTAAAGACGGGTCCATCAACTCTGCAACAGTCTTAGCCCAAGGAACAATGTTCCAAACTCTTTCGTGTGCGTAGTATAAGAACATGTTGACAGCAGTTGCAAGTCCTGCAAAAATTGTTGCACTACCCCAGCTACCTGTAACAATGAACGGAATAAAGAAGTTGCTAGAAGTAATAACTACTCTCCAGCTAATCATCTTAATTGCTGAACGTGGTTCACGATCATCAAACTCTCTCGATGCATCTTCATCGTTATTTTCTTTTCTTAAGGCGTCAATAAAATTCCACCCTCTTTCATGTAGCCAATACAAGGTGCTGTTAATTACAGTAGCCCACCCAGCTATTTTTAGTCCTACTAATAAACTTCCTGTAGCCAAGAAGCCATTGACTATATGTGATATAGTTAATAGCACTCTCCACGAAACCATCTTAGCAATCGTTCTTGGGTGCTTTTCTGTAAATCTATTCAACATAGTTTTCATCTCCTTTTATTAAGTATGTATATTACTTATTCCATGATAAGTTTAGAGGATTTATTTCTGGCTCCATAGGGGCAACTTTATAGTTGTATGCATGCACTTTTAGGCCATCCTCAAAACCGTGCGTTGTATTTACAAACCGACTGGCGTTCTTCTTGACAAAATTGATTCCTTCTTGCCAAATATCATGGTGTTTAGTTCCTTTATGACCTCTTATGTACCAAGAATCAAATTCACTATACCAATCCAAAGTAGCTTTGTCTGCTTGCCAATATGTGTCTTTCCAAGTTGTATAAATTAAAGGTCTTAATTCTCTTTCATGAACTTGTCTATACAAGTCAGCAGTTAAATTTTTATGAAACCAATATTGTTGTTTTTGAGGATTTAATTCTAGCCAACGTTTTATTACATATGCTTGTTTACAAAGAATATCAAGACTGTCAGGAGACCAATAAAAATATTCTACTGTAGAATTATCATATTCTTTTATATGATTTTCTATTGTAATAATATTTGTTGACCTATCATTAAATCTAATATAAAAATTATTGTTACTGTGAATAAATGTTCGAGGTTTTTCTATACCTAACACTAAGGCAATTTTTTTACTTCTATCAAATTGTTTTCGCATTTCATGAAAATGAATGTAATTAAAACGTGTAACATTCAAAGGATTTAATCCTTCTTTTTTATCCATAATCCAACTTGCATCTCCAGCTTTTAACCATGACTCGAAAAGATAGTCAGTCATATCTAAAATAGTAATTTTAGTTTTAGGAGAAAGTTTTTCAATTTCTTTTAATCTAGGAAGTGTTTGAATATAATGTTCTGCGGCTGCATTAGCAGGATCTGTGCAAGCCTTGTTAATTATTGTATGTTTTTTATTTGCCTTTTCCATTGTGTTAACAACAATTTCATCTAAGTGTAATCCTTGTCTAATAAAACTTTGTGCAATTTGGTGGCTGTCAGAACCTCCACTATAACTCAAGATAATATAGTCATATGTGTCTCTTAGCTTTCTTGCTTTTATATCATATAGCTCATCTAAACTTTGTTGTGGTTCTATGTGCCAAGGATATTTTTCAAAAATTTCGTTATTAAAGTGCCAAGTAACGTCTTTGTTATTAGCTTGAGCATAAAAACATGCTTTGATCTTGCTGTCAAATTCTATGTTATCTACTGTGTAGTAACCTAATTTTTTGTTGATCATATTGTACTTATCGAAGTAAAACACCTATATAAATAAATATGATGACAGATTTACTTACTTCCAAATACCCAATATTGTGTTCACCAATGAATAGAGTATCCGAAAAAAACTTAGCAATAGCTTGTTCAAAGGCAGGCATATTTCCTAGTATCATTAGTTTAAGTTACATAGAAAGTGAAGCCTTAACAAAAGGTGAACATAGAAATCTTAAACACAAAACTCCATGGAAATTAGATTGGAAACGTCTTGAAGATGAACTCGTAGAGTTCAATGATAAAACAGGTACAAATCAATTATATGTAAGTGTAACAGATAGTCAATTTAATCACTCTGCATTTCAACAATTAAAAGATAAAAAATATTTTAGCCATATTGAAATTATATGCGGAAATCCGCAATTCATTGATGGTAAGTTAAGTGATTATGATTATGATAATTTTAAAAAATTACAGCCAAGTTTTAATGAATGGAGAAGTAAAGGTTATAAAATTATATATAAAAGTCTTGCACGATTTTTAATTTTAGATATTTTAAGTAAGTTTGGTGATAGTTTATTTGATGGATATGTTTTAAAGTCAGCAGACTCTGCTGGGAGCGTAGTAGACAGACACGATAACGATACAATTTATGAAGACATAAAATATATTCATGATGTATATCCAGATGCAAAATTAATTATTACAGGGGGAATAGGAACATCACAAGATATAAAAGATGTTCTAGAAGCAGGAGCAGATTGTGTTGGTATAGGAACTTTATTTGCCGCATCTAAAGAAAGTAGACTAAGTGTTGAAGCAAAAAATAAAATGATTAAAAGCACATTCAATGATGTAAATAGATTTACAAAATCAAATCAAAACGGTTTGATTTTTTCTAAGATAGAAAAAGATGACTACAATAACACATTATCTTTGGAAAAAGGTATTACGTCTGGAACTGAAGGACATGTGTTCGCAGGAAAAGCAGTAAATCAAATCAAAGATATTGTAAGTGTTGAATATATAACAAGGAATTTAGTAGAATTATTATGAGTAGATGTTTTAGTTTAGATTCGTTTTGCCCTGAAGTCTATAGTCAAATAGAAATAGATGCAGAAGGGGATTTCAAAGTTTGTTGTTTAGCTAATTTTGATAAAGACTTTGGAATGTGTCTTGATAAAAATGGCAAGGTAATGAATATTGCTACACATTCAATTCAAGAAGCTATTAATAGTGAAACTCATAAACAGCATAGATTACAATTAGCAAATAATGAAAAACCTAAAAGATGTAGAAGTTGTTTTGATTCTGAGGAAGCAACTAAAGGATTAGCAGAATGGGGCAAGAGTGCAAAGTATGGAAGGAGTAAACGGCAAAGAGTTTTATGGCAGACTGGTGCTAGTATTCCTGAGTATGTAAAATTTGAACAAGCTGAGGAAATGACAAATGCGGACGGAACAACAAAAGCAAAAGTTGTAAATTTAGATTTACGTTTTGGTAATCTGTGTAATCAAAAATGTATTATGTGTAGTCCTCAACATAGCAATCTTTGGTATAGTGATTGGGTAGCAATAGGCTACGGAGCACCACAATATAATAGAAATCAAGGAGTATACAAAAAAGGTGAGGCAAAAGAATTTAGTTTTTATTATGACAAATATGATAAAATTAAAATGGAAGGCACTGACCCTTGGTGGGAAACAGATAGTTGGTGGAAATCTTTTAATGAGATAGCACCAGATTTGAGATATATTTATTTTACAGGCGGCGAGCCTTTGGTTGTTCCAGCTATGCAAAAATGTTTAGATATATTAATTAACAAAGGTTATGCACAAAATATTCAATTACGGTACGATACAAATTTAAGTGTAATTAATAAAAAAGTTATAGATAAATGGAAACATTTTAAAAAGATTTGGTTTTGTGTTAGTATAGATGATACTGACGATAGATATAATTTAATTAGATTCCCTGGTAACTTTGAACGTGTTAAAAAGAATCTAATACTTCTGAAAGAAGAAGGAATACCAATACACTATATAAGCACTTGTGTTGGAATAGCAAGTCCTTATAGTGTAATAAGGATAAGTCAACTTGCAAAAGAAATAGGTGTAGATACGTATTTTAGATTTTTAGAAGGGCCTAATTGGTTAGATATAAGGAACTATCCTGCGCCGGCTAAATTAGAAATAATTGAAAATCTTAAAAAACATTCCGGTGACCCACTTTATGATAAGTGGGCAAAAGGGGAAATAAAATTATTAGAAAAATATATGGATTATAGTAAGGAAAAACACTTAAAAGAATTTATTCGTGTTATGGATATTCTTGATAAACAAAGAGGAACTAAATGGCGGTCTGTGTTACATGATGTCGTAGATCTTTATCAGAAATATTGTCCTCATTTGTATAAGGAATAGATTATTAATCTTCTACGCCCTGACTTACGAGAATTATACCCCAATCAGTATTATGTTGAATTTCTTGTTCTAAAGCTAATTGCCATTCGGGAAGTGAAGTAAGTGTATCTACACTAACATCATCGCTCCAAATACTTTCTAATGTCATTGTAAGTTTACTAGAATCGTCATATGACATTTCTCTCCACTTAGTACATTTTCCTGTATCTACATAATTAGTTTTTATCCAAGCAGTAAATTCATCGCTAGGTACATACCATGGTGCATCAGTATGAGGTCTCATAAAGTTTCTTTTATAAACTAGTGTCATTAATTGTTCTCCTACTACTATTTATCACTAAATATTTATGCTACACACAAAAAGGTCTGTAATGGATAAGGTAATCGAATTTTTAAATATTAAGAATCTAAGCCAAATAAAATATGAATTATTAGAATTTGCTAATAATATAAAAAATAATGTTGCAATAACCAGTGATATTATGGTAAAACAACAAGATAAAAATAGGTATGGAATATGGGGAGATATATCAGAAATATTGCCTAATTTACATAGCTATTTGGCTGAAAATTTTAAAATAATGCCTGACCGTTATACCTATTATTTTACCCCACCAGAACAAAAAATTAGACCACATATAGATATAAGTCCACAATTTGGTGACTGGATTGGAGTAAATATTCCTGTAGCAAACACTGAAAATAGTGTTACGACATTTTATGAATGGGACGAAAATAACATGGATGGCCGATGGCCTATCGATGAAAGTAAGCTAGTAATTAAAGAGGCACATACTATGGATAAGCCTTTTATTATAAATGCTGGCGTATTGCATGGTGTAGAAAATTTAGACAGTCAAAATGAAAGGATTATGTTTTTAATTAGATGGCATCCTAGACATAAATTTAAGGATATAAAAAATGAAAATACCGCATAAAGAATTAGGTTATTATACTTGTAATGGAAAAACGTTTACATCTAAAATTCATGCTTGTATATACGCAACACAAGTAAAAAAAGGACTTGAGTGGCATTTTAATGACGATACTTTTGATAATTTTCCTTGGCATATAGAACCGCATGAATCTTTAGACGATTTGTATTTGCAACGTGCAAAACAGATAAGAGAAAAGTATGATTATATATGTTTAGCATTTAGTGGCGGCGGAGATAGCAACAATATACTAGAAGCTTTTTTAAGACAAGGTTTATTTGTTGACGAAGTTGTGACTAATGTAATGGAAGATCTAAATGCATTAACTACTGTAAATCCTAATGAAATAAACAACTGGAATGAAGGAGCAGAATATAAATTACAAACAGAGGGGAGATTAAAAGATTTAAAGAAGAGATCTCCTAACACAAAAATAAGTGTAATTGACCTTAGCACAGGTTTATTTCAACTATTTAATAGTTACGGTGATGCAGGTTGGATTGAAAAAACACGCGAAAGAATGAACCCTAGTGGATTTATGCGTCATAATTTTTTACACATGAAAGAAATTCGTAAAAGATTTGATAAGGATAAAAAAATATGTATGTTGCTTGGAATCGAAAAACCAAGAACATATATTAAAGGTAACATATTTAAAATGTGTTTCAGTGACAAAGCATGTAATATAGCAACAGTAAGTGAATTTGTTGAAGATTATGACAATACGTCAATTGAATATTTTTATTGGCATCCTGAAGGAGCAAAAATTATTGCAAAGCAATGTCATGTGATAAAAAAGTGGATAGAGTTAAATCCAAATTATATTAAATTATGGAAGCCAAAGAATATAGGTGAAATTTGGAGTAATCATAGAAAGTATCATGAAAGAATTTTACGTCCTTTAATCTATAATTCTACATGGGCAAAAAATTATTGGCAAGCAAACAAAAGTACTAGAGATTGGTATAGTGAAATTGATGACTGGTTTTGGACTAACCATAAAGATAGCAAAGAACATGCTATATGGAGAGCTGGTTTAGATTATGTTAAAGAAAATGCTAGTGATTGGATGATGTCTGGAGATGTTGAAGGTTTGAAAGGTTTCCTTAAGGCATATGAAATAGGTGAAATGAATCCTATTAAGTTAGAAATACCTACGAATTCAGCTGTATTGATTGATTAGTTTAAGTCTACCCAAGCCGCGCCAGTGTATCCCTGAAATTTAGTTCCAGTGGTATTGAATACAACCATACCTGCTTCTGGTGAAGTTACTGCGGCATCTCTTGCAACGTCATTAGCATATACTGCCAATTTTACTGCGCCGCCGAATTGTGTGTGTAGATCTTTACGGAATGTTGCATTTGTTTGAACTGCACCTGCGGCTGAAGTTGTTTTCACATCTAGTTCAGTCGGAAGTTGTCCTGTTGCTACTGTGCCGTCTACTCTTGCAGTAATAAATGCACTATCTACATATGAAGTACCATCATGTCCACCAAATGTAATTCTATGTAACACATCTCCTGATACTACGGCAGTTGGACTATCATAAGTGCCTCTTGATCTACGCATCAATAATCTTGCGCCATCACTTACTGTATTTGTGTTTGATAAAGAATAAAAAGGTATACCTGTTCCTGCTGTGGTTCTACCGTTATGTATACCATGTGTAACAAACTGACCAGTGTAATCAATAAATGCTCTTTCGATTGGTGTGCCTGCATTACTACTTGTATAAAATCCTAATTTACCCGGAGCAATTGAACCGCCTAATGTGCCTGCTGGATCAATATAACCTCTGATTTGAGCGGCAGTTACACCTTTTTGACTATCTGACCAAACCATTGATCCAATTAAATCACCTAAGTTTAAGGCCGAAGGTGATGCAGATGTTCCTCTACCTCTTGATATAGATATTAAATGTCCATCTACATTATCATAGTTACCAAAAGCTCTTAAAGGTGATTGATTTGGCGCAGTTGCTTCAGCATTTACATTAATAGTTGCAGTACCTGAGACAACTCCCGCTGGTATTGATCCAGAAACACCATCAACTAATAATGTACTACTATCTGAATAAACACTACCTGTAAGTTCGCCATCAAATATACCGCTAACCGTACCTTGTATTGAACTTGCGGCAATTTTACCAGTAGTAGCATTGAATACCACTGTACTGTCATCTGCAATAATATCTGCGTTTATTCTACCAGCAGTAATTTGATTTTGAACGTTAAGTTGATCTATCCAACCTTCACGCCATCTTTTTATTGAAGAACCTAAATCAGAAGAAATAGTGTTAGTAGGCACTAAGTTACCTGTAATACCAGCAGTAAATGTTACTACGTCTGCACCAGCATCACCTAAGTTGATGTTTCCTGTAGCAGTTATGTTACCAGTAACGTTAATGTTACCAGTACCTGTAATATCATTACCATTTAAATCTAAACTAGCACCAAGTCTTGGTGTCGGGTCTGCTTGAACGCTGCCTAAGCCAGCAATTAGATTACCACCGATTGTTGAGCCGTCTCCAGCATATATTAATTTTGTATCTGTGGTGTAAACCAATTCACCTTCTGCAGGTGTTACAAGTAGCCTTTCAGCATTGGTACCACGTCTAAGTCTTAAAGCCATTTATAGAACTCCTGAAATATAGTTTCTTACAAGTATTTATGCCAAATCAACTATAATACTTATCTTCTTTTCTTCATAAAAAGTGCTGTTCTTTTCTTAATATCACGTTTTACACGTTCAGTATCAAGTCTAAAATCCACGTTTGAGATATCATGCTCGTATTGTTTGAAGATATCTTCTAGCTCTTTTCGAATATTAACTTGTTGTCCGTTAGAGTTCTTAGAATTCTGGATATCTATATCCCAAATCTTTCCGTCATGAAAAGCAACTCTAATAGAGTGTAAGTAGTCTAACGGAACAACCTTAAGATCAATGTCCTTAAAAACATCCGGCCATATATCTACAACGTGTTTAGGTAACTTGTTCTTACCCTGTGGCACTTTGGGTTGCTTTTTTCGACTTTTTAATCGTAGGTACTAGCTCTTCTGCTTTTGCTCTTAAAGATTTTGCTTCTTTATATAAAGCATCTGCTTGACTACGATACTGAGCCGCCAAATCCTCATCTGATAATACAGTATTATCCTGTGGTGCAGGAATATCAGCGGTCTGCATTTGTGCTACTGGTTGCTCTTCTGCGACCTTTGTTTCAGGTACATCAGGAGCAATAGCTAATTCATCTATTGTAACACCTTTTTGTTTAGCAATTTCTTCGTTGAGATCGCTTAATATCATTGTTGTCATATGATCAGGTTGCATTTCAACTTCTTCAGTTGCAACTTTCATCATTTTTCCTGTTTGATGAAATGCGGCTAACATATTTCTACCATCAGGTAGTGTCGCTCTTGCCATCATTTCAGCAAATTCATTAGCACTTTGACCTGCTTCTGATTCTACAGTTGTCATAAGAGAATCATGTTCGTCTGCCGAAAGTGCCTGTGTATTAACTACAACGGCATGTTTCGGATCACCCGGAACCGTTCTATATGCTACAATAATTTTTGATTGGTTTTTCGCCATTCTCCCTACATGTTTAAGAGCCATCTTTTGCCTCCTCTGGTTTTTGTTGACCTTGTTGTTTAGAAACTGCCGCTAGAAATGTTTCTAACTTATTAAATACAGTTCCTACAGTCATCATTTCGTTTGCTTTAAAAGCACCTCTAGATGTTGCTACTTCGATAGTTTGACGTAACAGTTGTAAGTCATTTACAGTTAGTTCAAGACTATTGTCACCTGCAGGTGCAGGTGTTTGTGTTGATGCATCTGGAGCAGGTGCAGTGATTTCGCCTAGTTCATTCATGGTTGCGTCTGTTCCTTTTTCACTCATAAGTTTATTCTCCTTGTAGTGTTATTTACTTATATTTTAAATGTGGACAAGCTAAAGTGAAATAGCTCATTTCTTTTCCATCCTCAAAACCGACCTTCAAAACACTTTGAATACTGTCACTACCATCTAAATCGATGTTTTTATCCAAATAAAACCGGCCTTTTAGGTTGGAGATAATCCATTTTTCGATACTAGCTTGTAAATTATACGATAAAGGTATCGAAATAAACTCAAAATGAGGAGGAATTTTTTTAAGTTTTCTAATCTTAAAAAAATTTAATGGATTTGGTTCTTTAATTTTATGCCGCTTCTTCATAATGTGTAGTTAACCCAAATGGTGCTTCAAGATTTTTATCATGGTGACCGTGAATAACAAATATAGTATCACAATAACTTTCGTCTCCCCAGCTATCCCAAGGATAACCATCTGTAAACATAATAAATTTCTTAGGAACAATATTATTTTCTTTCATATAGTCCCAATTACAGTCAAATTCTGTTCCGCCGCCACCTGTAATTTTGTAGTCAACTAAATCATTACCATTATCTGCACTAAAGTCTTGTTCATTGTAAACTTTTGTATCAAAGCACCATAATTTAATACTATATTCTTTGTATTCTTCCATTATACCTTTTACTTCAGATAAAAAGTCTTTAGCTTGATCGTTTCCAATAGATCCAGACATGTCAATACCAATAGTTATATCAATTTGTTCGTCAAAATTCATACCTGGTAATATTGCACTAGTATGCCAACCTTTTCTATTAGGACGGCTAAAAGTATAATCGTTTCTTATTGTTGATTGAATTTGTTGTCTTAGTAACTCACGCCAGTTCATTTTAGGTTCTGTAAGTTCTTTGATCATACGTTGAATTTCACCTGGTGTATTTCCTGCGCCAGCCGCCTGAGCCGCTTGCATCATACCTTCTTTAATTTCATCACGTATCTTTTTTAATTCATCTTTTGTATATGTAGGCCTGCCACCTTTACCTTTTGATTTTGCTCCAGGTCCATTGTTTTGATCGCCATCTTTTCCTTCCCAGTCAACATGTTCGTCTAACAACTCGCCTAATGCTTCTAATTCTTCTTCGTCGCATTTATTAAAAATATCATCATATACTGCTTCACTAGTCCAGCCTTCGTATTTGAAATCTTGATAACAGTCAATAAGTTTAGGTTTTTCACCAATTTTATCACGGACTAGTAAATTGTTAACAATATAATCTGCAGATATGTTATGTATACGTGGATCTCTATCTTCTCTACGTGTTAAATGATCAAATACACAATGTAAAATCTCGTGTGCAATAACAAATTCAATTTCTTTGTTACTCATTGCATTAAAGAATTGTGTATTAAAATATAAAAAACGACCATCAACAGCCGCTGTCGGAACCCAATCATCTGCTTCTTTAATACGTAACCTAGTAGCCATATTACCAAAGAACGGATGTCTTAACAACAAACCAACTCTTGCAACAACAATTCTTTCAAGTACGTCAGTTCTCATTTCTGTTAACTGTTCTTCAGTAAGATTAGGATCTGGTTGCCAATGTTTTTTGCCTAATTTTTTCTTAGTAGGCACAGATCCTGGAACTGGCATAGTATTGACATCCGCATTCTCGCCCATAATGATGTCATTCATTTCTGCTTGGAATTCGCCTTCTGTAGTTGCTTGTGATGTATTCATTGTATTCCTCTTTCAGTGCCTAAGTATGTATATATAATACTATATTTAATAATAAAAGTCAAGAAAAAAAGGACGTTTTTTTGAATGAGAACGTCCAAACTCATAGTCACCGTTACGCCTTTTGAGCGGCTGTGATATACCTTCCAAATCTTTCATGGAATTCATCAAAGCATTCAACTTCATCCGGGTCAATTGGTAAACCATATTGAGTTAGTGCGAGTTTAATACCCATTACAACTAACTCAGTATCAAAGTTCGCCATTGAGAACTTCAAAAAGTTGTTGACTTTGTCATCAAACTTTTTATCATTTTTGTCTGATGCTTCTTTCAATTCGTAACATAATGACACCGTTAA
>MDTA01071954.1_pt1 | contig 19503 bp, 23 predicted proteins | sample 811151 | NCBI WGS metagenome assembly MDTA01 (sample SAMN05326648, study PRJNA326480) | marine metagenome | isolation source: seawater | place: Indian Ocean: South | collected 2010 | reverse complement strand
TGATGTGTCTTCAATTTGATTTCTTCCTCGAATCTTTGATTGTTATGTTCTGCGGTTATCAACCAATCCAATTATTGCTCGATGTTTTGTCGTTTTTTTCTGGTGTAACTAGCGGTAGCTGAAGTTTGTTTCTGAATTCCTGTGCAACCGAACGCGTTCTTCGGCCATGGCATCCAGCAAGAGAGAGATATAGCGGTCATCAACGCCGATATCTTGCTTAAGACCTTCCAAAAGCTGATTAATGGATTTAACCACTTCAGGGATTTGATGAGCAAGATGCTCTTGTGTTGGTGTGTACTTCACGCCAAAACCTAATACTTTGTAACTTTATCGCGTTAGTCCTAGTTTTTTTGTCACAAGGCCGACGTTTTGATGGCTGGTAACCACTATTCGTCCATCGGAAGACCCTCCTTTACGCCGATCTTGGTTGGGTGAGAGCGCGAGCGTTTGCGTGTTCCATCTAAGGCTTGGTGACGGCAGAGTCAAAACAGCTCATTCCATTCGATTTGGTTGCATGCGTAACTTTTTTCAAGTTATTTAAGATTGATGCGTTGATTCCGCGCCTCAACCTCTCATCAATTAAAGCTATCTTAGTTGCTCTTGTCCGTCATCGATGTCTCCTTTTGATCTGTCATCTTTAAAGTGGGAGGCCGATGGAGAGATGTCTGCTCAGGACACATTTGTTCTTGTCACTCGTCTGTCAAGAGTGGAGGAGCAGGCCAATGCATCGTGTCTTTTGCATCTGTCTTCGAAGCACAGTCATTCAAAGCGTCAGACCAAGTTCAGGTAATAATAAGCCCTTGATAACTATTTAATTGATTAAATTTGTTCAAAACCGCGATCCCCCTCACATCGCATTTGAAGTCTTAGTTTTTGATATTGGACAATAGCCTTTTCCCTTGTTAAATGTGGGAAAAGCTCCACTGCTTCACACTCATTGAGAGGTTCAAGAAGCCAATCTTCACTTGCGTTTGGTGCTATGTCTTTAGCTGATCGATCCCACCGAGGCTTGATTGGGATCCATTTGCTGATGGATCGTCTCCATTGATCAAAAAGTTGTAGAGGGTGATTCATTTCTGGGTTTCAGGCTTGGAAGCTTACGCGTTGATAGCAGAACCAGAGCCACTGCTGAAATAACAAATTGCGGTGGGATCTCCATAATGTTTGCGGATGATCTGCGTCGAAGTTTTCAGGAGGAGGTACGTCACCACGAGCCTTGTCGCGCTCCATTTCCGCCACAATCCTGCCCACTGTATATTCCGGGTGTCCAAGATGCATCAGCTGTCGTTGATCTGGGGTCTCGAAAATGGTGTATCCAACTGACTCACCATGTGCTAGCAATCGTAGTCTTCCTTGTCGCTCTGCGGCTTCCATGGCTGTATCTGGTAGAGCTGCATGCCGACTTTGTGGACACAGAAACTGATCATTTTGCGTCCCCATCAATGAATGACCTGGGACTAGGCTTCGCATCGGAAAGACACCAAATAATTTTTTATCCAGTGCAATCTTATTGACACCTGCCATGTACGCCATGGCAAATCCTGCCCAGCATAAGCCCAGTGTGCTTGCACACATCTCTTTTGCTTCATTGATGAGTTTCACCAGTTCTGGCCAGTAGCGAACGTCCTCAAATTCCAGGTGCTCAACCGGTGCACCGGTGATGATTAGGCCATCCAAAGGGCGTTCTGCATTGGCAGCTTCCCAACTCACGTAAAGCTCATCGAGATGAGATTGGTCCCAGCTCTTGTAGGCATGGGACTGTAGACGAATCCAGATTGGTTCAATCTGGAGCACTGACAGTCCGAGGGGGTGCAGCAAATTAAATTCATATTGTTTTCCTAAAGGCATGATATTCAGGATACCGATTCGCAATGGTCGTATGTCTTGCCTTTCCGCTTGTTCTGGTTTGATCCAGGAGATTCTATTCCTCTCGACTGCGGTGATCTTGTGATAATTAGGTGGCAGGATCAGTGCCATTCAGTTGTACCTCCTTATCATCAACATCCTGACTTCAAAGCCTGATCAAAGTCAGCCTTAATGTCATCGATGTGCTCGAGTCCTACCGACACTCTGACCATTGTTGGAGTCACTCCTGCAGAGGCTTGTTCTTGTTCGCTTAATTGTTGATGCGTTGTTGATGCAGGATGAATCACAAGTGTTTTTGCGTCGCCTACATTCGCCAGGTGACTCGCCAACTTTAGGCTGTCGATGAAATGTACGGCATCATCGTATCCGCCTTTTAGTGAGAACATCAGCATGCATCCCATTCCACGTCCGCTTAGATATTTCTTGGCCGCAGCGTGATACGGATCGCCGGATAGTCCCGGGTAGCTCACGTGGCTCACCATTGGGTGGTCGTTCAGCCAGGTGGCGAGTTCCATTGCATTTTGAGCGTGTCGCTCGACTCGTAGGCTTAGGGTTTCCAGGCCTTGCAGCAAAAGAAAGCTGTTGAAGGGGCTGACAGCAGGTCCCCAATCGCGTAACCCCTCGACGCGTGCTCTCAACGCAAAGGCAATATTTCGATCGTCAGGCAAACCAAGCATTTTGCAGATCTCACTCCCGAAACCAAATGCATCCCAGTGCACGAGTCCGTGGTATGCAGCACTGGGTTGACTCATCAACGGAAACTTTCCATTTCCCCAATTGAAAGTTCCAGCATCAACAATCACACCGCCGAGGCTCGTACCGTGCCCTCCGATCCATTTTGTGGCGCTTTCGACAACAACATCAGCCCCGTGCTCGATTGGTCGCAACAACGCACCACATGCTCCAAGGGTATTGTCAACGATCAGGGGAATCCCGTTCTCCTTGGCTAATGCTGAGAGACCTTCAAAATCAGGAATGTTAAAGCGTGGGTTACCCATCGCTTCGACGTAGATTGCTTTAGTTCCTTGATCAATCTGTTTTGCAAAGCTTTCAACATCATCGCCATCGGCGAATTTTACGTTAATGCCAAGTCGAGGGAATTGAACTTTGAATTGATTGTATGTTCCTCCGTAGAGATACGATGTTGAGACAAAATTATCCCCAGCCTGCATGCAGTTGGTGATGGCCAGGAACTGTGCTGATTGGCCTGATGCCGTTGCTAGTGCAGCAACGCCACCTTCCAACGCTGCAACGCGCTTTTCGAAGACATCCGTTGTGGGATTCATCAAGCGTGTGTAGATATTGCCAAATTCCTTCAGGCCAAACAGGTTGGCGCCGTGTTCAGCGTCGTTGAAGACGTAGGAGCTGGTTTGGTAAATCGGAACCGCTCTCGCGTTCGTGGTGGGATCAGGCACCTGACCGGCATGCAGTTGCAGTGTCTCGAAGCGCTGATCTGTCACGGCGTTGGGAGAGTGAGTTGTCTTCGTTCTAGCGTTCAGTTGGGCTACTCGGCTTCAAGCAGCACCAGGATCTGGTTTTTCGCTGTCGGCGAGCGATGGAAGCGTTTGCCGCAGCAGTGGCGTCAGCTGATCGCGAACGTCGTTTCGAAACGATTCAGCGGTGGTTCCGAGCAGTACGGGATAGGACTGATCTCCACTGTCTTCGACCAGGTGCCGCCACTTGCTGTTTTCTTTTTCTTTCAGCACCGTCAGGGCCGCCTGAAAGTCGTAGCTGCACGCTTGCATCTGATCGGCCGGTAGAGCTGCAGCTTGTGCAGACATTTGGGCGCGGAAATTGTCGAAGGCTTTTGCTTTCAATGTGTCAGGCAAGCCAAGCACCGGTTCGAAATAATCCAGGAGCCGGAGTTCTTCTTCAAGCAAAATCGGCCATGCACCTTGTCCACCATCCTTCAGTTCCATAGCAGCTTCGGCCTCCTTCATGGCATCCAGGTGGAAGCGCAACCAACGGTAGTAAGACTTGTCCTGAGTGCTTTTCTTAGCCGCAGCCTTTCCGGTGACCAAGGCTGGTAAGGCCGCCTCTGCCTTCCGCAGGAACAGGCGATCTTCCCGTTCAAGATTCATCGCACCCCACCGCTGCCGGTAGTCCCAGAGTTCCGCGTAGCGATTTACATCGTCTGCAGCCCAGCCGAGACCAGCGAGTTCATCGGCACGATGGGTCAGTTCCTTAGCCACGCAGCTTGTTCAGTCCTGTCCCCAGAAGCGTAGATGGCAGAGGTTTGAACGATGCTGCGTGGATGGTCCATCCACCGGGGTGACGGTTAAGGGTTTGGCGGCGCGCTGTGGGGGTGCTGTTCGAGATAGTCCTCAACGGCAATCGGCTGATCACTGGCATAGCCCTCGTTTAGCCAGAGGTCACCAGCTGAGGAGGCGTAATGAATTTGCCATTGATGCAAGCTGCGATACCTGAGGGGGTTCTGCTTGAGCAGAGCTGCGTAGTGGAGGACGGCCTTGCCGTAGTGATCGCTGTTGTTGTACCCCCACAATCCTTTGCGGATGTCATCGAGGCCTCCTCTGCGGACGAGGTAGCGCGCTGCTGCATGAATGGAGTCCCAGGGATCTCGAATGTCCCCGCCCTGACCGATGCCGGGTTCTGTCCACGTGGTGGGCAAGAACTGCATCGGGCCTTGGGCATTGGCCACAGAAACGCCGTCAATGCGCCCCATCCCGGTCTCCACCAGATTCACGGCTGCCAGAACTTCCCAGTCGATGCCCGTGGCGGATGATGCACTGCGGTAAGCATTGAGCAGTTCATCAGCTGATGCTGGAGCTTGGATACGCCAGGCAGGAAGCAGGCTTGACGCTGGTCCACGATGCATCGCTAGAAATTCCCTGCGAGCTGCGATGTGGTGATCAAACACCCAGTGCCATTGAGGGGAGAGTTGATTGCGCACCGCCCTACTCATGCTGGGGTCACGCGACAAGGCCCTGTAGATCACTTGCTGTTGATGAGCCAGAACTGCAACGGTTTCTGATGTGATGTTGGGATCGACAGCAGCCGTTTCCACAAGCGCGATGAGGTCGGCAATCTCCCTTGGCTGTGTTGGCACGACTGGATAGTGCCGGCCATTCGGCGCCAGAGGCAGATCGTCGCGCGTTGGCAGCCCTCTAGCCACGTTCGTGGACTGCGGCAGTGCTCCGGGCTGACCTCTGGTTTCTAACGTCTGGCAAGACACCGTGAGTGGTGAAAGCAAGAGGGGCAATCCCAGCAGCACAGGCATCCAGTTTTTGGATGGTGGTGGATGAGCCATCACCACTTCAAAAAGCTCCTGCGATCGTGAAAGTCTGGTTTGTCCCCGGGATGTTGCAAAGCCCAATAACTGAGACGGCCTGTTTGGGTTTCCAAAACAGCGGAGATGGCCAGCTCTGGAAGTTGTAAATCTTCCCACCAAGGTGACAGGTTCAGGGTGATGCTGCAGCAACACTTCCGATCACTCTGTTTCCAGGACGTCGTCGGGATATCAGTATCAGGCTCTTCCTTTCCTCCGCTGCGATACGCATCGAACTGATAGAGATTCCAGTGTCCTGAAGGCGCCACATTCAGTTCCCAATACTGTTCCGAGTCTGGTTTGCCGAAAAAGGCCTCGAAGCAGGTGTGCTTCCAGAGATTGTCGTGCCTCTTTTCGCTTGCTTCGCTGCCGGACGCGTCAGCAGATGTGATTTTCAGGTCTTGGAGGGTCTCAGTGTCGAGATTGGCCTGAAGATTAAACGTCAGTTCCAGCAAACCCGTCTCCAACCAGAGCACTTCAGCAACCATTTGCAGCGAAGGTTTTGGATCCAACTCAAATGGATAAAGCCTGCAGACCTGCCTCACCATCACGGGGTGTCTACCCATGGTTCAAGGTCCCTGCTGTGATCGCGCTGGCCTGCATCAAGATCCCGCCTGGACCTGGGTGGTCATGGGCAGTGTGCACCCTTCCCTCCATCAGCACCACCCGTTCAACCTGTCTGCAGGATGAACCGCCTTCGTTGGAGCACGTTGTGACGGCACCGATTCAATGGGCTTTGGTGGGTCTGTTGCATGCTGCCAATGCGCTCCTTTGCTTCAGCGTTGCCTGCCAATTGATTGATGCAAGCAACTGACTTGGTGTGTTTAAAGCTGTGAAATCCTTGGCTGGGTCATTGCTTCGAATGAATGATTGACCGGCCATCTGATCGGTTGTTTCTGTAAGAGTTTCCTCGATGCACTTGCGGAGCTTGCGAATGATTGATGGGCTCGATCAATATTTCCTCCTGGAATGGTTGTCTGCCTGGCTGGTGCTGAACTGGGGCGCGCATCTGGCTTTGACTCAGAACGTTGAAGAGCCTCGGGGGGATCGGCGATCCTGGCCTCGTGCGACTGAGCAATTTCCCTACATCCTCCACGCCGCTGTGATCGGTTGGCTCATCCAATGGTCCTGGCAGTTGCTTCCTCCGATTGGATAGGTGTTGCCGCAAGGCATGGATAACCCCAGGGAGTCACGGTTTTGTTCGGGCCATCCGTCCATCAGCAGACGCTCTCTGCATGCCTGTCCTTCCAACCAAAACAAAGCTGCTTCCCCCTGGCGCCATGCGGAAAGGGACGCGTCGTTGACTCCACCTCACGGTCCGTTAGCGATCAGGCCTCAACGGATCCAGATCTTGAGATCCTGGTTCAGTGTTGGTGGCCGTGACTGTGATCATGGCCGCTGTGGTCATCGCTGCCGATGTTGTCTTCTTCGCAGGGGAGCCAGATCCCTTCCCATTCATAGGCACCTTCGCAGCCAAGCTCCTGGGCTTTGGATAGAGCCTCTGCCTCGGTGGCATATCCGAATTCATCCTCTGCAGCAACGGCCGAAGCCGTCGACAAACTGAGAATGGTGGTGCCGGTGACAATCAGCAGATGGATGGGAGAGGTCATGGATTGTCTGCGATCTGAAGTGTTACTAGCAGTCATCCATCTTGAGGAGGACCGGTAACCACGTGGTGGTTTTTGCGCTGTTGAGAGAGCTCACCGATCAGAATCTGGATGGCAGACCACTGGGCTTCGATTGATTCGGTCAACGCGAACTGAACTCTCGCACGATCTAAGTTCTGGTTGGCCCGATCCGTTCGGAAATAACGATCGCCTGCGAGGTGATCCGTGAGAAAGCGCAGGCCCAGTTCCAGAGGGATCAATCGGATGCAGTCCGGCAAATAGTGGAAATCTTCCGGCGTCAAAAAGGAACGCCCGATGCTGAGATAGCCCTCGAGAATCGCCCGACACAGCTGGAGATCAAACGACACCCGGTCGGGCGTCAGTGTTTCCTCCCCGAGTCGGTTGCAGCCTGAACGCAGGCAGTCGCCAATGTCGTAGTGCACAAGCCCTGGCTTCACGGTGTCGAGATCAATCAGGCCGACGGCTTGACCGCTGACGTCATCGATCATCACGTTGTTGATCTTTGGATCCCCGTGAATCGGACGCCGGTGCAGAACGCCTGATTCGCAAGCCTTCTCAAGCACATCAAGGCCTTGCCGTCGTGCGTTCACAAAGTCCAGAGCTGCGTTCAGCTGCTCGTCGGTGTTGGGCTTCGCGGTCGCCAAAACGGCATCAAATTCCGACAGATAGGTGGGCGTGACATGGAAGTTTTCCAGGGTGTCTGCCAATTCCTTGGTTGGCAAATCACTGATCAGGTGGTGGAACATTCCCAAGCCGTAGCCCAGTTCACGGGCTTGGGTAGCGTTTTCAATCACATCACTCGTGGTGGCCGCTCCGATGTACGTGATGGACCGCCAAAATTCGCCTTGATGTTCAACCCAGTGGGCCTCCTCATCGAGGGTGGGCAACACTTTCGGGACTTCCCAACGCCTGCCTGTGAGTTCCGGAGGTTGTGCGGCCAGCTTTTGCTCGACGTGATCACCCAGGCGTAGAAGATTGCGCATCACCAGCTCGGGTTGTTCAAACACCTCCCGGTTCAGGCGTTGCATCACGAAGGCCTGGCGTGGGGCATTTTCGGCCAGCGTCACCAGAAAGGTGTCATTCACATTGCCGGATCCAAGCTGCTGGATTTCAGCGATCTGGTCAGGCGGATGAAAAAGCCCAGCAATGGTCTGCAGGATCGACATGGAACCTGAAGCGGATGCAGACACGTCCAATCGCATGGGTCTCAAGGCAAAACATCGCGCCTTTTGGTGTGCCTGACAGAACGCAGTGTGCGGTCAATCAGCCGGGAAGACGGCAGCATGGGTTCCGATCACTCAACGGCACTGGTGCCAAGGATTCTCCACACGGCTGATTGGCAGATCGGCAAGCCTTATCGGTGGATCGATGATGGCCAGAAACAAGCACGCCTGCAACAGGAGCGCGTAGAGGCGGTCGGGCGAATTGCCGAGATTGCGCGTCAGGAGGATGTTGACGCGGTCTTGGTGGCAGGGGATCTGTTTGATTCCAGCACCGTTCCTGCAGCCACGGTGATGGAGGTGTTGGAGGTGGTGGGGTCCATGTCCTGCCCTGTTCTTGTAATCCCTGGGAACCACGATCACGGGGGTGTCGGAGGGATCTGGCGACGTGAAGACCTTCAGCGTCAGATGCAAGATCGTGCGACCAATCTTCAGCTCCTTCTCGCTTCCGAGCCGGTCTTGGTGGCGGGAATCACCGTGTTGCCGTGCCCATTGTTGCGACAGCACGAAAGCCGCAACCCATTGCTCTGGCTTGAACAACTCGATTGGCAGACCCTCGATCCGTCAGCCCCCAGGGTGGTTCTGGCCCATGGTTCGGTTCAGGGGTTTGGGAACGAAGATTCCGTCAATCGGTTGGTCTTGGATCGATTGCCGTCGGATGAAATTGATTACGTGGCACTCGGTGATTGGCATGGATTGATGTCGGTTGATCGCAAGGCCTGGTACCCCGGAACGCCCGAGCCAGATCGCTTCCCCAATGGTCCTGATGACAACCGTTCGCAAGTGTTGATGGTTGATTTAGCCCGCAACCTCCCAGCTGAAGTCAGACCTCACGCGACAGGTCGGTTTCAGTGGCATCGCATCACGATGACGCTCAATGGTGATGGCGATTTGGCAAGGCTGGAGCAATGCTTGAGCGACTGCATCGGCCGACGTGTAGGGCGCGATTTGCTGCGTCTTGAACTGAATGGACAGCTGGGTTGGTCGGCTCACCAGACTCTTCAGGATCGATTGGAGGATTTGCGGGAGCAGTTGCTTCATTTACGTCTGCGAGGGGAGTTGCATCGCCTCCAGACGGCTCTTGAGCGTGACCAGCTTTTGGATCGCTTGGAAAGTCCTTTGGTGAATGCGATCGCGAGAAACCTCCAGGAGGAGCTTGAGCAAGCCATTGATCCCGTCGCCGAGCAGGCTCTGATCGAACTGCATCGTCTTTGCGCTGCTGACCCATGCGCTTGATTCGCTGCCGACTGGAGAGCGTTCGCCGGCATCGTGTGTTGGAGCTGAGCTTTGCAACGGGATTGACGTTGGTCGGTGGTTCCAATGAATCCGGAAAGAGTTCATTGGTGGAGGCGATGCATCGCGCTCTCTTCGTCAAAGCCACTGCCACTGGAGCCGCCACCAGGGACCTTCGCTCGTTGACCCATGCCGGACACCCCCAGGTGGAGCTCACTTTTGAGGCCAAGGGGCACTGTTGGTCTCTGCAAAAGTGCTTTCGCGGGGCTAGTGGCACCAGCCGACTCAGTCGAGCTGGGCAGGAGGCTTTTCTGGGCGCTGATGCGGAAGATCACTTGGCCAGCTTGCTGGGTGTCGACGAGACCATCGGCAGCCGCCAGGCGAACCGAATGCTTCCGACGCGTTGGTCCCATTTGTGGGTGATGCAAGGACTTGCCGGCAGAAACCTGCTTGATCTGGATGCCAAGTACTACGACTTGAATGGGTTGATTGCAGCGCTGGAAACCCAAGCGGAAGAGTCACTGCAGTCGCCATTGGATCAGCATGTCTACGAACAACTTGAGTCGTTAGTCGCGGCAAGCCTGACCAGTCGAGGGGTCAAGCAAAACAGCGAACTTTGGAAGCGGCGACAGGAACTCCAGCAAGCGATCGAGCAGCGAAACGAAGCCGAAGAGAGGCTGGCGACCTACGAGCGAGCCTGCCGCGACTTGGATGACAATGAACAAGCTCTTGCTGACCTCGAGCGGCAAGCTCCTGAACTGCAGCGTCTTCGTCAGCAACACACGGATCTCAAGGATCTTCAACAGCGTCTGGCTCCCTTGCGCCTTCAACAGCAGCAGTGGCAGCAGGAACTCAACGGTCTGAGACATCTGAACAACGCCATCAAAACTGCAGAAACGGCCATGGTTGAAGCACGCCGTGCATTGGAGATTCAGGTTCAGGCTTCTCAGAACCGCATTCAAGGTTTGGAGAAACAGCAGACGCTGCTTGATCAACAGGATCGAGAGCGGCTGAGCCTCGAAGAACGCGGCCAATTCCTTCGGCGAGGTCAGGATCAACAACGTCTACGGGCCAGGATTGATCAGATTCAACGCCGCCGTGAGCAACAACTGAAACTGGAACATCAGCAGGCTGAGCTCCGCCATGGTTTGCGGACGATGCCCGGTGGGGATGCCAAAGCGTTGTCTGAACTCCAAACCCAGCATCGTCGACTGCGTGAGCTGGAGATCCGACTTCAGAGCATGGCGTCGCGCATTGAGGTGATCACAACTGATCTCGGGGTGACTGTGGATGGCGAATCCGTCGCCACCGGAGAGGCGGTTCACCGGGCAGGTGCCTTTCGTGTCGTCGTTGGAGATGGTGTCGAGCTCGTAGTGAGTCCTGGTGAAGGCACAGGCTGTTCAGAACTGATTGACGAACAGGAGCGTGCGCGAACGCAATTGCAGGCCGCTCTGACGATCTGGGGCGTTGACAGTGTGGATGCTGCTGAAGCTCAGTGTCGAAGCCGTGACCAGCAACAACAGGCGTTGTCGTTGATCGATGCACGGTTGCGTCAACTAGTAGAGCAAGACGGCCCATCTGAGAGCTCTGAAGCTCTGGAGAAACTGCAGACCCAGCTGGATGCTCTGCAGCAGCAGGCCGCCGCGTTTGAGCCCGAGCACTTGCCAGCGGAGATCGTTGATTTTGATCAAGCGCTCGAAGAATGCCGTCAGCAATATCGAGCTGCGCAGGAGCAACTGCGCACCTTGAAACAGCGCCTGGACCAGTCCGATCAAGCCCATCAGCGCATGGAGCGTCAGTTGCAGCAGCACCGACTGCACCTGGAGCGGCTGGTGGTCGAGCATCGCCAAAAGATGGATCAAAAAGGGGCGATTGAGGAGCGGCAGGGATCACCCAATCAGATCCGCACTCGCCTTGAGGCCGTCACGCAGGAGTGTGAGCAGCTTCAACAGAAACTGGATCAGGTGTGTGAGGCCAGCGGGTTGGCCCCAGGTCTCGATGCTTCGCAGGCGCTGGTTGCACTGGATGACCGAGAACAGCGCCTGAATCGACAACTCGCGGATCTCAACCGCGAACGCGGTGCTCTCTTGGAGCGTTGCGAGCGGCTTGGTCACCGCGAGCTTCATGCTGAGTTGGAGGAAGCCATTCAGCGGCAGGAGGTTGCTGTTCAGGCAGAACAGCAGGAGACACAACTTGTGGATGCGCGCGTGTTGCTGTTAAAGCGTTTTCAGTCGGCCAGGTCAGACCTGTCACAGCGTTATTCCGCTCCGCTGAGCAACAGCATTGATGGCTTCCTGGCTCCATTGCTTCAGGAGTCCGGCGATCGTTCCGAACTGCGGTTTGATGCAAAGGAGGGGTTCAGTGATCTGCGTTTGCAGCGTTCGGGCCAAAGCATGGATTTTGCCCAGCTCAGTGGAGGCCTAAAAGAACAATTGAATGCAGCAGTTCGGATGGCCATGGCACACACTCTGTCTGAGGCCCACGATGGTTGTTTGCCTTTGTTGTTCGATGATGCTTTCACCAATACAGACCCTAGGCGTCTGGAGCTTGTGAAGCGCATGTTGCGTCAGGCTGTGGACCTTGGCCTTCAAGTGGTGGTCTTGAGTTGTGATCCTGATCCCTATGTTGAGATTGCTGATCACGTGGTCTCGCTGTAGTTCCAAACGCGCAGCACTTGGTTTTTAAAGTGCGTTTTCTATCACATTCATGGCTTTGAGATAAGCAGGGGTTTTATTGGCGCCATCTTGTTCTTCAAGGCCATTGTCATCCCCGATGAGACGTCGTGCATTGTCAGCAACAACGGCGTTCACCAGAAGATCCATCGCTTCATTTTGATCGAGATTCTGAAGTGCTTCGGCGTAGCGGCGGCTGTGGGTTGGTCGCACGGATTCCTGGCAATAGTTCGATAATTCGCGGCTTTCTGTCATCACGGAAAATGCCACATCCTTCGTTGCTGAGTTTCCGTAAATGGCCATGTACAGAAGATTCACCATGGACGCATCGTGAACAGGAATCGCATATTTGCGCGCAATCTGCGGCCAATATCGCAAGGCTTTTAGGCCTTCCAAGCCGCCTTTCCGAAGCCCCTCATTTTCACACCATTGCTCCAGTTCCTCCATGGAGTGCGGGCAGCGTTGTTCCCTGCGCATCTGCTCTGCCATGACTTGTCCGGCCTGGAAATTCCGGGTGGGTTTGCCCGAGACGGGCTGCATCATGCTGCCGCGTACATCGGCAACCATGGCGGTGAGTTGGGCAAAAGTGTGGTCGCGTACTTTTTCCATGTCTCCACCGCGCACCAACGCAGCTTCGATGCGCTGCACTCCGTAACCCAGTTCCGTCAGGGCGAAAGGCTGGCGGTTGTAAAGGCTCTGTCTGTTACGACGGGCCATCGACACGGTGGCAGCCTGGTCCAGACACTGATCCAGCAGAAGCGTCAGCAAGGTCGGCAAGACACCGGGATTGTCCTGGTGATAGGCGTACCCGAATCCAGCGAACACTGAGGACATGTTCTTGGCGGCCTTGATGTATTGACCTTCAACGTTGTGGACCCCTGCAGACACCTGAATGTTCGGGGATAGGCGGTCAAGCATGCGAGCTCCCCACAATGCTGTTAGGGCATTGGGATGACAGAAATTGGCCGTGAAACTGTCGAGGGGATTGCGCAGAGCTCCGTGCCGATGGAATCCGGAGAAAAATCCCAGGCTGGGAACCTTTTCGCACAGCACATAAGACTCGTTGGCGATGTTGTCATGGCCGAACGATCCCGCGAGACAGGCCAACACCACGTGCTGCCGGCCAAGCTCTTCCCGTAAGCGACAGGCTTCCTGAAGATCCTCTTCCACATGGTTGCTGTTGGCACTCAGCACCACCAGCTCACAGCGCCTCAGCAGATCCGCCAGTGAATTGGCGCGGCGCCCGCCTTCGTGGGCATGCGATCCCATCCTCTCCACGGAGGCAACATGTTGTGGATCCATTCCGTCGAGAGCGGATTGAGGAAAGGCTCCAAGAAGATCTCGTCCGGGGCGTGGAGCGAGCAGGAGATTGTCTTCATCCCTTTGCTGCATAGCGCAGTTGTAAGCAAGGGATGCCGGATAAAGGCCCACGCTGTAGAACCCCACCTTGCCCCGCTCCAACTCCCAGACCCGTTGACGGACCTGATCACGATCCAGGCTGCGCGGGAAGAAGCCGTTGGATTGCATTTGCTCAGAAAAGCTGAGACTCATTGCCGCAACCGGATGGGTGTGAGTGGATCGTGGTCGTGCTTCCAGTCTGCTTCACGAGTTCGACCCGCCCGATCGTCCCTTGATCGCTCATTGCTGGGAGGCTGTTGATGGTGCTACGCAGGCCCACTCGGCCTCTTCGCTTCTGCTGTACCCCGAGATCGCGCCCATGCTCGCCCTGCCTACCGCCGTGTAATGGGTCTGAAGTGATTGGCGATCCAGGGCGTGCATGGGATGGTGAACACCATCGCTGGCATGACAGAACACTGATGGATCTTGACGCTTTGCATCAGGAGCTGGTCTCCAGCCCAGATCTCTTGATTGTTCAAGACCTCGATGGTGTCTGCATGCCCTTAGTGCGGGATCCACTTACCCGCCAGCTGCCGGCGGACTACGTGAAGGCCGCGTCGCGCTTGCGTGGCAGTTTTTCGGTGCTGACCAATGGTGAGCACGAAGGTCGACGCGGCGTGAATCGCCTCGTTGAGCAGGGGTTGGATGATCCTGGTCAGGCGCGGCGGGATGGCTTGTATCTCCCAGGGTTGGCGGCCGGTGGTGTTCAGCTCCAAGACGAATTTGGTTGCCTGTCCCACCCAGGGGTCAGCGATGAAGAAATGGCGTTTCTCGCCGCAGTTCCGGAGCATTTGGCAACCCTGCTCGCTCAGGTTTTGCCGGATCGGATGCCCGAGCTCAGCCGTGATGAGCTTCACACCGAAATTGATCGCGCCATTCTCGACATGCAGGTGGCACCAACGATCAATCTCAACAGCCTTTATTCCAGGGTTCCTGGAAACGTGCTTCGTCAGCGTTCGCTGCAGGCGATGTTGGAAAGCGTGATGCAGGAGTTGATGGCGATGGCTGCGGACCAGGGGTTGTCGGAGTCATTCTTCCTTCATGTCGCTCCGAACTTGGGCCGTGATGCGCAAGGGAAAGAGCGTTTGAAACCCGCAACGCAGGGTGATGTCGGCAGTACGGATATTCAATTCATGCTGCGTGGTTCGATCAAGGAGGTGGGATTGCTCGTGTTGATCAATCGCCATATTGCCGCTCGCACGGGTACAGCCCCGTTGGGGGATCACTTCAACGTCCGCACCGCACCTCACGACCACAACTCCCTAATCGAACTCTGCAAGGAGCGAATCCCTCGCGATCAGATGCCCCATCTGGTTGGCGTCGGTGACACGGTCACATCCACACCTTGCTCATCCGGTGAAGGGTGGTTGAGAGGCGGAAGTGATCGAGGCTTCCTCACGCTTCTCAAGGAACTGGGAGAGACCTTCGGACAATCCAATCGTGTGGTGCTTGTTGACAGCAGTGGCGGTGAAGTGGATCGACCATCGTTCTCGGATGGAACGTTCGAAGGAATTAGTGACCCGGACGATCCGCTCCAATTTGACGTCTGCATCCCGGGAGGCCCAAATCAATATGTGGCGTGGTTCATCGAGATGGCGCAAGCACGAAGCATGGCGTGCCTAGGCCGTTGATGTCGGCAGAATCAACATCAGCTGCTTCCTCAAAGCTGGTCACATCAACGCCACCGTTCAATTCTGCATCGTTGTCTTTTCCCCCGCTTCGTCGTCAGCGTTTGTCGACCCTGCAGGTGAATCTGGGATATCGCTGCAACCAGTCCTGCAGTCATTGTCATGTGAATGCAGGCCCCTGGCGTCAGGAAATGATGGCCCCGGACTTGATTGAGCTGATTCCTGAGGTGCTTGCAGCTCAGAATTTGGCCTGCTTGGACCTGACCGGTGGGGCTCCGGAACTTCACCCTCAGTTCAGGTGGCTTGTTGCCGCCGCGCGTGCTTTGGGCGTGACCGTGATTGATCGCTGCAATCTGACGATTCTCAGCGAACCCGGCCAAGAGGATCTGGCTCGTTTTCTTGCTGATGAAGGTGTTCGTGTTGTGGCATCACTGCCCTGTTATGAGCAGGAACGCGTGGACCAGCAGCGTGGACAGGGGGTATACGAACGCAGTATCGCCGGGCTCAAGCTGTTGAATCAGCTTGGCTATGCCCAGCCTGGTTCCTCGCTGGAGCTGGATTTGGTGTTCAATCCGTTGGGCCCTGCACTGCCTCCCCCGCAAGCGGCGTTGGAGAAGCAGTATCGAGAGGCTTTGCTGCAGTCCCATGGGATTCGCTTCTCCCATCTGCTCACAATCACCAACATGCCGATCCAGCGCTTTGCGAGGGATCTCCAGCATCAGGGTGCTCTGGAGAATTACATGTCGACCCTCAAGTCAGCTCATCGTTCCGACAACCTGAGTCAAGTGATGTGCCGGAGTTTGATCAGCGTCAATTGGACAGGCTCACTCTTCGACTGTGATTTCAATCAGCAACTCGATCTACCGACGGCTGGAACCGCTCGTCAACTGATCGATCTGCTCCATACCGAAGATGGATTGATCGAGCAGCCCATCGCTGTGGCTGATCACTGTTTTGGTTGCACTGCTGGAGGTGGTTCCTCCTGCGGGGGTGCCCTCAGCTCTGGGTGACCATCGTGGTGGCTGGGGTGAACAGGAACACCAGCTCACCCAACCGATACTCCTGTCCGTCAAGGGCGCGAACGCCACCTGAAACGAAATCAGCAGTCCGTTGAGCTGTAATTGCGTCCATGTGGCTCAGATCAAGCACCACGCTCTGTTGTCCACGCACCGCCAAGACGGCTGACATGCCTTCATCGATGGAATGAGGACAGATCAGCGTGAACGTGTGCGAACCGTTGGCAGCTTGAGGATTCATCAATGACAGCCTGCCAATCTTTGAGTCCGGCTGCACAAAGCGTCATCATGCGCCCATGACTGAACCTGCAACACCTGATCCCTCACCAGCGCACTGCGGTAGTAAGCCCAAGCGTTTCGCGGTTGGGATTGCTCCACTAGGAACGGTCTCCATCGGCATCGTCCCGATGGGCGTCATCTGCATTGGTGTGGTGCCCATGGGCGTGGTTTCCATCGGTGTGGTCGCGATGGGAGTGATCAACCTGGCCATCGTCGGAATGGGGTTGTTGGCGGTTGGTGTCAACACAATGGGTGTCTGGACAGCCGGTCCGATGAGCATGGGTCTCGTCCGTTTGGGTGGACAGGGCCAAGGTCATGACCACAGCTCCCATCAGGGTTCAGTCCGATCAGAGGATCCGCGCTTCTTGGCCTACCCCACCCGCGCTGAAGCGGAGTCGCAGGCGAAGTTGATTGGCTGTGAAGGTGTGCATCAGATGGGCAGTCACTGGATGGCATGCTCAAGACATCCAGCAGACCATCGCTAGAACCTCAACGGCAATCTCGACAGATGCCCCGCACATTCAGGCTGGAATCAATCAGTTCGAAATCGAATTGACCACAGGCGTCACGACCGGCTTGAAGCACCGCCTCGCTTTCGAACTCTTCTGTTCGACCGCAGCGGACGCACACCAGGTGGTGGTGATGGATGTGCTCCGCGTCAGCCAGTTCAAATCGACTGCCTCCCTCGCGCAGCTCCAGCTCCTGCAGGAAGTCCATCTCCACCAGCAACCGCAGTGTCCGGTAGATAGTGGCCAGCGACACCTTCGATTGTTGATCCACCAATTGGCGATGGACCTCTTCTGCACTGAGGTGACTGCCACTGCCAATCTGTTCGAACAGATCTAGAACCAACCGACGCTGTGGGGTCATGCGTCTACCGTCTTGGTGCAGACCCTTTTTCAGGGTTCCATTCGCTTCAGCCGGTGAGCTTGCTGGCGACATGGAGAGCGGAAGCATCGTTTCTCAATAGTAAGCACTATTGAGACTGAGGAACAGGGGGGTGTGGTCCAGAGGAGGCGCATGGTCGGGTGGACGATCACCGGAGGCAATGAAAAGTGAACCCGATAAAATGGGCCGATTCTTCGAAGAGTTGAGTGTCAGTCCCCTGGTCCGTGACGATGCGCTTCATCGCAAGCGGGCTCTTTCTGATCGCTCATGGTCTGTTGGTGTTAGAGCACATTGCATTGGGGACAGCCCTTCACGGTGTCGCTGAAGTGTTTCTGGCCCCCTGGGCTCTGCGGCATCGAGCCTGGGATCTGATCGTCATCGGTTTGATTTTCTGTATTTTCGATTTGTGGGGCACTCTTCGCTTGATCAACGTGATTGGTTGATCGGAAGTGTCTCCATCCACCAGTGGTACACACGTCCAGCATGTGCTGGATGATTGGAGGGAATGGTGACGACGATCAACTTTTGATTGTTCAGCCGATAGTCATATCGACAGAAACCAACCCCGGTTCCGGAGCAAGAAGCCAATGACGACAGGCTGTTCCCAGCGAGCACATATTCAAAAGGCTGGGCTTGATCCTCTGGGTCAGGTTCCCAACCCGAAGCTGTCAGTGTCTGATCAGCGTGGAGAATCGACTGACCTTGCTTGAGGTCGGGTGACAGCGTCTCGGCAGTGGCTGCAGTGATCAGGCTGGTGAACGCAAGTCCAAAGAAGACCAGGAAGCAACGCATGCCAGTGGAAATCGCACTTCAGGCATAGCCATGGCGCAGCGATTGGGGCCACAGCTCAGATCTGCTCGTCTTCCGCTTCACGGGCTCCCACCACAAGAGCTGCAAGGAAAGGAAGGATGGCTAAAGCAGTGAGGATTTCCATGGTGTCTGAGCGATAAGAGATCATCACGGTTTCATCCAACGTTGTGCCGTTGCAACTGTTACTGCTCAGACTGTCGTTTGCTGCGGTGGCTGAGTTGTTGGTCACTGGATTCGTACCTGACATGTTGCTCAAACAGGCATTGAAATTGGATCAGCGATTTGGCTTCCGCGTGAAATTAATCCACTGATTCACATTGGTTCCCACTGACCACACAAGGCGCACGGGCTTCCGGACAAGCGTTTTGATGTGTTTTGTTGCTTCCAATGATTCACTGAATCAGTTGTCTCACCGTTGCAGCCTTTTGCTTTGCGCTAAACGGTCACACTTGGTGCTCTGAGACAAATCTGTTGTTCACCTATGAATTTTGCCTTAACGTTGATTTGATCGTTGTGATCCTGATCGCTGGAGTGCTAGGTGGCTAATCCAACAAAAAAGCGACAAAACCGACACGAACAACTGATTCTGTCAGCGCAATTGGCACTTGGGGCTTTATTGGCTTACTCGGTTGGCTTTCGTTTTACTGCTTTATTTCCTGACTATTTACCGAAGATCGGTGGTTTATGGTCTGCCATCTCAGTGGTTGTTGTGATTCAGGCAACTCGGCGTGAAACCACCAGCTCTGCGTTTCTTAGGATTGTCGGTTCCGCTATTGGTGCTTTGGTCAGTGGTCTTTATCTCACATTGTTCAAATTCAGTGCCATCGGGCTTGGGTTGTCTGTTCTCATCACAGGACTGATCTGCACAAGTTTGAATCGTCCAAATTTCAGCCGACTGTCAGCCATCACTGTTCTTGTTGTGATGGTGACAGCAAGTTTGGATTCAGCACTGAATCCCATGGTCAATGCCCTGCTTCGATTGGCTGAGTCATGCATTGGTTCAATGATTGCCTTTGGTGTCGTCGTTCTTTGGCCACAGCATTGGGGGCGCCGTTCGATCGAGCCTTAAGAGTGATGTGACTGTCTCCTATGTCCTTGATTGAGAGTCTCTGATGCCATCAAAGCCAAGAAATCGTGTCGGAGAAGTCTATGGACGTCTCACTGTTGTGAGGTCGTCTGAACGCAGAACCAAGAGTGGCAATGCGTATTGGTGGTGTCGTTGTGTTTGTGGTCGAGAAAGAGAAGTTCCGAGTGACAAGCTTTCGCACAACACAACTCGACGAAAGCCAGTGGTGACAGCTTGTCTCGAATGTTCAAAGGAATTGCAGGTTGAAGGCGTCTACGCGAAGAATGATCGCGAGGAAGTTGAACGACGCAATCAGGCTAAAGAGAATCGAGAACGGCTGATCGGCCAAGTGCCTGATGCCTGGTTGAGGATGCCATTCACTGATGCTCATGCTCGAGAGTTGGGAGAACTTCACTTCTTCCGGGGGACTCGTTGTCTTCGCAATCATCTGGCTCCTTATCGAATCAACGGAGGATGTTTAGCCTGTGCTGGGCAGGTTCCTTCTGCGTTGGT
>MDTA01067944.1_pt1 | contig 19504 bp, 20 predicted proteins | sample 811151 | NCBI WGS metagenome assembly MDTA01 (sample SAMN05326648, study PRJNA326480) | marine metagenome | isolation source: seawater | place: Indian Ocean: South | collected 2010 | reverse complement strand
CTAAATACTATAGGTTGGGAGGGGATTGCTATATGTATGGTATGGTTGCTTCAGGATTAATTGATATAGTATTGGAAGATACTTTAAAAACTCATGATTATATGGCTTTAATTCCAGTAATTGAAGGTGCTGGTGGTGTGGTTACAGATAAATATGGGAGTCCTGTTACTATTAATTCTGATGGAAGTATTGTAGCCTCTGCAAATAAATCTTTACACAATCAAATAATCAATATCATTAATAATTAGCATTTTTAATTTTTTTAATTATATTTAAATCATGAATTTTATAAAATTTATTTTTGTCATTATCTTTTTATTATTATCAATATCAGTTAAAGCAGAAACGAATGTTTCTCATGCAATTGCCATGCATGGAATAGCTAAATACAGTTCTGATTTTACACATGTAGACTATGTAAATCCAAATGCTTATAAGGGTGGTTCGATTGTAAGAAGTGCAATTGGTTCTTTTGATACTTTTAATCCCTTTACTCTTAAGGGTACCTCTGCTGCAGGATTAGGAAATTTATTCGAATCACTTACTAAATCTTCAAGTGATGAAGCTTTTACAGAATATGGTTTAATTGCTGAAACTATTGAATGGCCTGAAGATAGATCCTGGGTAGCTTTTAATATACGAAAAGAAGCAAAATGGCATGATGGTAAAAATATTACAGCTGATGATGTTGTGTGGACTTTTAATACTTTGATGGAAAAAGGTCATCCTTTTTATGGTTATTACTATTCCGATGTTGAAGAAGTAATTAAAGAAAGCAAGCTAAAAGTTAGATTTAATTTTAAGGGTAATAACAATAAAGAGTTGCCATTAATTGTTGGTCAAATTCCAGTTCTTCCAAAACATTATTGGGAGGATAAAAATTTTGAAGAAACTACTCTTGATATTCCTATTGGAAGTGGTCCATACAAAATAGGATCTTATGATCCAGGTAGATCTATAACTTATGAAATTGATAATAATTATTGGGGCTTAAATATCCCGATTAAAAAGGGTAAGGATAATTTTGGTCGCATACGATATGATTATTATAAAGACAGAAGTATTGAAAGAGAAGCTTTCAAATCTGGTGATATAGATTTTTTTTCTGAAAATAGTTCAAAAGAATGGGCAACTGCTTACGATCTCGATGCAGTAAAAAATAATTTTATACAAAAAAAACTAATTGATCATGAAAATCCTCAAGGAATGCAAGCATTCGCTTTTAATACTAGAAAAGATTTATTTAAGGATAGAAGAGTTCGAAGAGCTTTGTCATACGCTTTTGATTTTGAGTGGACTAATAAAAATCTTTTTTATGGGGCTTATAAAAGAACAAATAGTTTTTTTGAAAATTCTGAACTAGCTTCTTCTGGGTTACCTTCTAAAGAAGAAGCTCAATTTTTAGACCCATTTAGAGACATCCTTCCAAAAGAATTATTTACTAAAGAATTTTCAAATCCAGTGACTGATGGATCAGGCTTTATAAGATCAGAATTGCAAGAAGCAATAAATCTCTTAAAAGAGGCTGGCTGGGAACTTATTGACGGTAAATTAAAAAATAAACAGACAAAAGATATTTTTGAGTTTGAAATATTATTAGTGTCTCCAGCCTTTGAACGTATTGTTTTGCCATTTAAAGATAATTTAGAAAAATTAGGAATTTTTGCCTCTGTTAGAACTATTGATAGTTCTCAATATCAAGAACGTCTTGAAAATTTTGATTTTGATATGGTTGTATCAACTTTTTCTCAATCTTTATCTCCGGGAAATGAACAAAGGAATTTTTGGGGCTCAAATGCTGCTGAAACTAAAGGCTCTAGAAATATTATTGGTATAAAAGACTATGTAGTTGATTCTTTAATTGAACAATTAATAACTGCAAAAGACAGAGATGATTTAATTTTTGCTACTAAAGCACTAGATCGCGTTCTTTTATGGAATCACTATGTAATACCTCAATGGCATATTTCTTCATATAGAACACTTTACTGGGATTTATTTGGACAACCCGAAATAAGGCCTAAATATTCTCTAGGTTTTGATACTTGGTGGGTAGATGAATCAAAAATAAAATTTATAGAGAGCAAAAGATAAAATAATTCATTAATAAGTTTAGAGAATTTAAGATAAATATTATAGTATTTATATAATGGGCTCTTACATAATTAGACGTTTACTTTTAGTTATTCCAACTCTTTTTGGAATAATGTTGTTGAATTTTGCTATTGTTCAAATAGTTCCTGGTGGACCAGTAGAGCAAATGATTGCTCAAATGACAGGAACCGCAGTAGAATCAACTGCAAGATTTTCAGGAAGTGAATCTGAAAATATAGATAACTTTATTCAAATGGACTCTTCAAATTTTGAGTCAAAATATAGAGGAGCGCAAGGTTTGGATGAAGATGTTATTAGAGAAATTGAAGAAATGTATGGAATGGATAAGCCTGCTCATATTCGTTTTTACAATATGATGATAAGTTACCTAACTTTTGATTTTGGAGAAAGCTTTTTTAGAGATCAAAAAGTAATTGATCTGGTAATAGATAAAATGCCTGTATCAATTTCTTTAGGTCTTTGGACTACGCTTCTTGTATATCTAATATCAATACCTCTTGGAATAAGGAAAGCTATCAAAGATGGGAGTCAATTTGATATTACTTCAAGTACAATTATAACAATTGGTTATGCAATTCCTAATTTTTTATTTGCTGTAATCTTAATTGTTTTTTTTGCGGGTGGTCGTTACTATGATATTTTTCCTTTAAGGGGGTTAGTATCAGAGAATTTTGATGAATTAAGTTTTTTTCTTAAAATTAAAGATTATTTTTGGCATTTAACATTACCTCTAATAGCTATGATAGTTAGTGGCTTTGCAGGATTAACTTTTCTTACAAAAAATTCTTTCTTGGATCAAATCAACCAGCAGTACGTAACAACTGCAAGGGCTAAAGGATTAAGTGAAAACAAAGTTTTATATGGACATGTTTTTAGAAACGCAATGTTAATTGTCATTGCTGGTTTCCCATCTGCATTTATTGGCATACTTTTTTCAAGTTCTTTGTTTATAGAGGTAATATTTTCTTTAGATGGTTTAGGATTATTAGGCTATGAGGCTGCTTTAACAAGGGATTATCCAGTTATATTTGCTACTTTGTATTTTTTTTCTTTACTCGGATTAATTATGGGCATTTTAGGAGATATTATGTATTCAATAATTGATCCTAGAATTGATTTTGAATCAAGAGATAATTGATGAAGATATCTCCTTTAAATAAGCGTCGTCTATATAATTTTAAATCTAATAAAAGAGGTTGGTATTCTTTTTGGATTTTTACTTTATTGTTTTTAGTTTCAATTTTTGCAGATTTTGTTGCTAATGATAAACCTTTATTAGTTAAATATGAAAATAACTATTATTTTCCAGTTATAAAAAATTATCCTGAAACAACTTTTGGTGGAGATTTTGAAACAGAAGCAGATTATCTTGATCCGTACGTAGTAAATTTAATAACTGGTGAAGGATGGATGATTATGCCTATAATTCCTTACTCATATAATACAATTATAAGAGACTTAGATCTGCCTGCACCATCACCACCAACTAAAAAAAATTGGCTAGGGACTGATGACCAAGCAAGAGACGTTTTATCAAGATTAATATATGGCTTTAGAATATCTATTTTATTTGGATTTACTTTGACTTTTTTTTCTATGATAATTGGTGTTTCAGCTGGAGCTATTCAAGGATATTTTGGTGGAAAAATTGATTTATTTTTTCAACGTTTTATGGAAGTTTGGTCAGCAATTCCAACTTTATATGTATTAATAATTCTTGCAAGTGTTGTGCAACCAAATTTTTTATGGCTATTAATCATATTACTTTTATTTAGTTGGATGGGATACGTTGGAGTTGTTAGGGCTGAATTTCTTCGCGCAAGAAATCTAGATTATGTTCGAGCTGCAAAGGCTTTAGGTGTTTCAAATAAAATTATTATGTATAGACATTTACTACCCAATGCTACAGTTGCCACTATAACATTCTTGCCTTTTAGTTTAAGTGCTTCTGTTACTGCATTATCGGGTTTAGATTTTTTAGGTTTTGGATTACCACCCGGTTCAGCTTCTTTAGGTGAAATGGTAAATCAGGGTCGAAATAATTTACAAGCTCCCTGGCTAGGTTTAACCAGTTTTTTTACTCTAGGATTAATGCTTGGTTTACTTGTATTTGTAGGTGAAGCTATTAGAGATGCATTAGATCCTAGAAAAACATTTGTATAATTATGGAAAATTTGATTTCTATTAAAAATCTTAGTGTTGGTTTTAGATCACAAAATAAAAAAAACGAAGTAGTTCATTCAGTTTCATTTGACATTCCAAAAGGAGGAACAGTTGCTTTAGTAGGAGAGTCTGGCTCAGGTAAAACAGTAACAGCTCTTAGCATTCTTAAATTATTACCCTATCCGAATGCTTATCATAGTTCAGGTAAAATTATCTACAATGAAAAAAATTTAATTAATTTATCAACAAAAGAAATGCAAAAAATTAGAGGAAATAATATAACAACAATTTTTCAGGAACCTATGTCAAGTCTCAATCCATTGCATACAATTAAGAAACAAATTAATGAAATATTATTAACACATAAAAAAATTACATCCACTCAAGCTTCTAAAATTACTAGGGATTTACTCATTCAAGTTGGTTTAGAGGATATATCAAGAAGGCCTAAATCTTACTCATACGAACTATCTGGGGGACAAAGACAAAGAGTGATGATAGCTATGGGTATAGCTAATAATCCTGATTTATTAATTGCTGATGAACCCACAACTGCTTTAGATGTTACAATACAATTACAAATATTAAAATTATTAAAAAGCTTACAAAAAAAATTAAATATGGCAATATTATTTATTAGTCATGATCTTGCAGTTGTGAAGCATCTTGCTGATTATATTTGTATAATGAAAGATGGAAAAATTGTTGAACAATCATCAACAGATAAAATTTTTTCTAATCCAAAACATGAATATACCAAGCAATTAATTAATATCAAAAAAGAAAAGAAGAAAATTAACTCTGAAAGTAATAAAAATATTTTAGAAATAAACAATCTTAAGGTTTGGTATCCAATTAAAAAAGGTATTTTAAAAAGAACAGTAGATTATGTAAAAGCCGTAGATTCAGTAGATTTTTCCTTAAAAGAAAATCAAACTCTTGGAATAGTTGGGGAGTCTGGCTCAGGTAAAACATCACTTGTTTTAGCTTTATTAAAATTAATTAATTTCAATGGAAAAGTTATTTTTAATAACACTAACATATCTTCAATAAAAAATGCATATATTAAGAGTCTAAGAAAAGACATGCAAATTATTTTTCAAGATCCTTTTAGTTCACTAAGTCCACGAATGACCGTTGAAGAAATAGTTAGTGAAGGATTAAATATTCATGAAAAAAATTTAACTAAGTCTGAAAAAAATAAATTAATCAATGATATTATGAATGAAGTTGGAATGGATTATAAAAAAATTCATGATAGATTTCCTCATGAATTTTCAGGAGGTCAAAGACAAAGAATTGCTATTGCAAGAGCTTTGATATTAAAACCTAAACTATTAATTTTAGATGAGCCTACTTCTGCTTTAGATGTAAGTATTCAAAATCAAATAATTATTTTATTAAATAAGCTTCAAGAGAAATATAAATTGAGTTACATTTTTATAAGCCATGATTTAAATGTCATTAAAGCAGTTGCTGATTATGTGATAGTATTAAAAAATGGAAAAATTATTGAGAAAAATACTTCAGAAAATATTTTTAATAATCCTAAAGATGCATATACCAAAAACTTAATTTTGTCTCAAATTTAAATTATTTTGAAAAAAAAGATAATTTTAAAATAATAAATAAAGCATAAAAAGCATCAAGCAGTTTTATTTTTTTTCCTTCAGCATAGGTTCTTCCATGATAATGAATTCCAACTTCATAAAAAACTAATTTTTTTCTCGCTAACTTAAAAGTAATTTCTGGCTCAATACCAAAACGATTTTCAATTAATTTTACATCTTCTATATCATTTTTTTTGAAAGCTTTAAGACAAGTATAAACATCAGTCATGGATAGATTAAGAAAAATATTACAAATATTAGTTAAGATAAAATTTGCCAATCTATTCCAAAAGTATACTACTCTTTTAGCTTCACTACCTATAAATCTAGAACCATAAACAACATCGGCCTGATTATCTAAAATTGGTTTTAATAGTTTTGAATGGTCAGAGACATCATATTCTAAATCAGCATCATGTATTATGATTATTTCTCCAGTAGCAATTTTGAACCCTTTTCTAAGGCAATATCCTTTTCCAAAATTTTTTTCGTTAAACAAAACTTTTATATTTAAGCTTTGAGATAATTTTTCTAATACTTCTATTGTTCCATCTGTTGAATAATCATCAACAACAATTATTTCTTTTGATTCTATATCATTACTAACAATATTATTTATTACTTCTTCAATATATTGAATTTCATTATAACATGGTACAACTATAGAAACTTTTTTTAACTTTTTCATAAATCAAATACTCTTATTAATTTAAAATTACTATTCATTCTGATGACTTATTTTATCTAATAAGGATTTAAAAGATTTATTTTCTTTTTTGTAAATTTTTTCTGCATCAGCTAAAGAGACCTCTTCAAAAATTATTTTTTGTCCAAAGGGTAATTGTGCTACTTTTGGAATATCTGCTAAAATAACTGTTGCAATTTTTGGATATCCTCCAGTAGTAGGATGATCTGTCATAACTATAATGGGATTTCCACTTCCAGGAACCTGGATAGAGCCTTTGATAATACCTTCAGATGCAATATCATGAGATTTAATTGAATTAATTATCGACCCTTCAAGTCTGATACCTATTCTATTAGATGAATTACTAATTACAAAAGATTCTGAGAAAAATTTTCTTATGATTTTTTGCATAAAAAAATTCATTTGAGGACCTTTTAAAACTCTAATCACGTTTCTATTTAAAAAAAAATTATTGCTATCTAAAAAACTATAAACTTTTGATCCATTTTTATTAAAATAAATAAGCTGCCTTTCTTTTAATTTTTGTCCGTTATTTGCTCCTATTTTTGATTGAGTTAGAGTTGAAAAACATTCATATTGCTTTGATATTTTAAAGCCTCCTTCAACTGCTAGGTAACCATAATTTGATTTTTTAGTTGTCAATATATCAATTAAATTCCCCTCTTCTATCAAGTAAGAATTATTTGGAATTCCATTAATGATTTTTTCTTTAGTAATAATTTGAAATTTTACATCTCCAGTAATAACAAAACGACATTTACCTTTTTTTAATCTTAGTAGTGGCCCCTGAAGTAAAAACTCAAGTGCTGCTGTGTTTTCCTTATTATTTAAAATTTTGTTAGCTAAAGTGAAAAGATTAATATCTGTAATACCACCAGTCGTAATTCCTAAATGCTGAAGATTAGAAAAACCGTTATCTTGAAATGTTGAATTAACACCTTCTCTCAAAACTTCAAAATTATTATATCTCATTTAAATCTCTTTTTTTTTCAAATTCTTTTTTTGAAATAGATCTAAATTTAACGAAATTGCCAGCTTTTAAAAAAGTAGGATTTTTTTTATTTTTATAAAATAATTTTTTTGGTGTACGTCCAATAATATTCCAACCTCCAGGGCTTTCATTGGGATAAATAACACAAAAATTTTCAACTATGCCAATAGAGCCTGCTGGAACGTTAGTTCTTGGAATAGATTTTCTGGGTAAAAAAATTTTTTTATCAAGATCTCCCAAATATGGTAATCCTGGCATAAAACCTATCATATAAACATAAAAATTAGTTTTAAGGTGTATATTTATAATTTTTTGTTTTGATAATTTAGTTTTCTTAACAATTTCTTTAATGTCTAAAGCAAACTCATCCTCATAGCATATAGGTATTTCAATATGTTTATTAATAGATGGGTTATTTAGTTTTTTCTTATTTATAGTTTGTAAAAAATTTATAATTTCTTTTTTTTGATTTAACAAAGGATCAAATTGAATTAATATTTTATTATATGATGGTACACAATTCTTTATTCCTAAATTATTATTTTTTTTTATTTTTTTTTCGATTTGATTAGCAAAAGCAATGACAGTTTGATTTAATTTAATATTAATATCCACTCCAAAGTCTAATAAAAATGCTTGTTCAGATATTTGATCAATTCTTTTCATCATTATAATATGCTATAATATATAAATGGAGATAAATTTAAACTGTGATCTTGGTGAAAAATCTGAGTATTATGATGGAGCTAATGATAAATCACTAATTAAAATTATTAATACTGCAAATATTGCTTGTGGCTATCACGCAGGAAGTCAATCAGTCATTACTGAAACTATAAAATTAGCTAAGAAAAATAATGTAAGTATTGGTGCTCATCCTGGATATGCAGATAAAAAAAATTTTGGTAGAAAAATAATTAACTTAGAAAAAAATGAATTAAAAAAACTTATATATGATCAGTTAAAAATAATTAATGATATTGCTATTTCACTTAAATGGCCCATAACGCATGTTAAACCACACGGAGCTCTGAATAATTTTGCATGTGAAGATTATGATATAGCTATGACAATTGGTGAAAGTATAAAAGAATTTAATAAAGATTTAATTTATTTAGTTTTACCATTAAGTGAAATGGAAAAAGCATCGCAAAAATTAAATCTTAATTATGCTTGTGAAATTTTTGCTGACAGAAATTACCAAGATAATGGTCTTTTAATATCTCGTAATAATCCAAATTCGTTAATTAAAGACGCTAATTTGATATCAAAAAATATATTAGAAATGTTAGACGGTTCATCGATTCATTGTCTCTCTGGAAAAAAAATAAAATGTAATATTGACTCTATTTGTGTTCACAGCGATAGTCAAAACTCACTAGAAATCACAAAAGAATTAATAAAAAAAATTAAAAAAAATGGGATTAATCTAGTAAGCTTGGATAAATTAAAAAGGTTTAGTTAGAAAAAAAGGATTTTGTCAAATAGATAGCGATAGCAGAAGAAAAACCTGTTAGTATACCTCCCCAAATCATGTCGATTATTACAATTGTAGAAGACCAGTTTTTTATAGTTGCCATATTAGTTAAATTATAAGTTCCATAGGCAACAACACCAAAAATAATTCCAGTCCAAAAAGCTTGAAGAATAGAGTCGTTAATAAGGGCAGGTCTTAAAATAATTATGCTCAAACCTATCATGTAAATAAGATAAAATAATACTGCTGCCCACATAATTGGCTGATCTCTTAACAAGCCACCTAAATGAGGTCTATAAAGTGCTTTAACAGTAATTGAGAGCCAAATTACATCAATAATCAAAAAAATTATGGATGCAAAAATAAATGCAGTGAGAAGAGATTTAATCATTTATTAAGCAAATAGTTCAATATTATTTTCTTTCAATAAAAATTTTTAAAATTTTAATAAAAAATGAGAAACGTCTGTAGATTTGGTAATAAAACCTACTTCACAGTATGATAAATAATATTCCCACATTCTTTTGAATCTTACAGAATAACCTTGTTCAGCAATAAGGTGCCAAGTTTTCTGGAATTGTTTATTCCAAATGCTTAATGTATTTGCATATGAATTACCAAAACTATTAAATTCATTTAAATTTAATCCTAAAGAATTAGTAATATTATAAATTTGTCCTTTAGAAGGTAGCATTCCTCCGGGAAAAATATATTGTTGAATAAAATCTGGATTTTTTTGATAAGTTTCTCTATTTTTTTCATTAATTGTAATAATCTGAAATGTTGCAAGTCCATTATTATTTAAACTATTTTTAATTTTATCAAAATATACCTGCCAATATTTTTTACCAACGGCTTCAAACATTTCAATTGAAGAAATGTTATCATATTTTCCTGATATATCTCTATAATCTTTAAATTCTACTTTAACTTTTTCGTTAAGACCTTCTTTGCTTATAATACTTGAAGTATATTCATATTGCTCTTTTGAATTTGTAATTGCATTAACCTTAGAGCCAAAATTTTTTGCTACATATGAAGAAAATCCTCCCCAACCACAGCCAATTTCTAATAGAGTAGAATTGTCATTTAGTTGAAATGGTTCAATTATCTTTGCATATTTGTTTAATTGAGCTTTTGCAAGATCTTCATTAGGTAATGCAAAAAACCCTGAGGAATAATTCATTGAATTATCAAGCCAAAGTTTATAAAATTTATTTCCTAAGTCATAATGATAACTAATATTTTTACGGCTTTGAGATTTAGTATTTTGATTAAAATAATAATTAATTTTTTTCAAAATTTTATTTAACCATTTACCATGCTTAAAACTAACATAGTAATTTTCATTCTGTCTTGCAAAAAATAAAAGATTTTTTAAGTCACTACTTGAAAAGTCCTCGTCCATATAAGATTCAGCAAAACCAACGGATCCTTTTTTTAAAATTTTTCCAACTAAAGCAAAGTTATTAAGTTTGATATCGGCATCAACACCTTTTTCAGAACCTATAAATTGTTTAATTTTTCCTGAGGGAAAATGTACCTTTAAATTTCCAAATTTTATTTTTTTAAAAAAATTCATTGCTATTTTTTCTAATGACATATTAAATATTTTATTATTATTGTTCATCTAAATTTGACCTTCATAAGAAATAGTATCAAGAGTTTTTTTATTCCTAGCATAATATTTGCCACCTTTAAAAATTATTTTCATAGCTTGTAAATGAATACCAAAAAAAACCCTAAAGGTCATTAAAGGGTTGCCAAAAAAAGATTTCATAATTGTCGCAGATGAAAAATTTGTCCTTTTTCCAATTTGAGATGCTAATAAAATTTTTTCATTTTTACTATTATATTGCTCAATAATCAGTGATAGATTATTTGAGGGTATTTTTATTGAAAATTTATAATTACTTTTCATTTCTATAAATGGTGAAACATAAAATTTTTTTTTACAACTATGGTTATATGCTGATTTTTCTAAAAAATTTTTATTTGAAAAACAATAGGTATGCTGCTCATTAGATGTATTTTTTACCTCATAAAGAATGGCAATAAGACTTTCATTATTAAAACAGAAAAATACCGATAAGGGATTAAATACATAGCCTAAAATTCTAGGAAAACACAAAATTGCAAAATTAAGATTATCGTATTTAATAGAGTTTTTTTGTAATATATCTTTAACGAAGACCTGTAATGATCTTTTATCTCTATATCCATGATCATTTTCATAAAATGAAAAAAAATTAAATTTATTAAATGAAAAAAATCGTGTTTTTTTGTTTAGAAAATTTAATTCATCATAATAAATATATAAACTTGTTAAGGAATATTTAAATTTGTATTTAAAAGGTAAAAATCTTTGATGAATAACAATATTTTTAAATAGACTGCTTCTCAATTTTTTAATCATAATTATTAAATCCTATCCTATTAATAAAATGTGAAGATCTATTCCAAAGAATTTCTGAACCTAATAATTTACTTATGTAAACTGATGACTGTATTCCATCCTCGTGAAAACCATAACCACAATAACTTCCGCAAAACCAAGTATTTGAATTACCTTGAATCTTATTCATATTTTTTTGGGCATATAATGTATCTAAGTTGAAAATTGGATGTTCAAAAATTGTTTGATCATAAATATCATTTGGCAAATCATGAGGATTAATTGTAACAAAATAATTTTTTTGACTTTGCAAGTTTTGTAACAAATTCATCCAATATGTTAATGAAAAAACATGCTCATCTTTATTTTTACCTTGAAAATTCCAACTTGACCAAACAGTCTTTTTATTTGGCATAAATGAAATGTCAGAATGAAGATATGCATGATTTTTTGAATATTTAAATTTTGATAAAATTTTTTTCTCATCTTCAGAAGGTTTTTCAATCATCTTCAATGCTTGATCAGCATGAGTAGCAATAACAATTTTGTCAGCAAAAAATATTTCATTATTCTCAAAAATAATTTTAATTTTATCATTTTTATTACGAACTATTCTTTTTACAGATTTATTAATTTCATACTTAAATAATTTTTTATTAATTATTTTTTCAATATATTTATAACTTCCTCCTTTAACAAATTTCCATTGTTTACGATTATAAAAATTAAAAAGATTATGATTATTAAAAAAATTAATAAAAGACACTAAAGGGAATTCTTTCACAGCAGTTTTGTCGCAAGACCATATTGATGAAATCATAGGATAAATATGAAAATCTTTTATTTTATTAGAATACTTATAATTATTTAGAAAATCTTCAATTGTCCAATCTTGTAATTTTTCAGAAAAAGAAATATTTTTACAGTGATTATATAATCTGATTATTTCTTTTAATAATAACCAAAAATCAATTGAATAAAGATTAGTTTTTTGGCTAAATAAAGAATTAAAACCTCGACTGCCGTATTCTAAAAATGGATTTTTTATAGATATAGAAAATGACATGTTTGAATTTTGCGTATCAACATTTAAATAATCAAAAAAATCAACTAAATCAGGATAATTATCATTATTAAAAACAATAAAGCCCGTATCTATATTGTACGATAAATTATTCTCTTTGATAGTTTTTGTTCTAGTATGACCACCAAGGTAATTGTTTTTTTCAAATAAATAAACATCATATTTTTTGGATAATAATAAACTTGCGCTTATTCCACTTATTCCTGATCCAATTATAGCTATTTTTTCCTTATTCATAAGATTGGAGTTTCTATTAAAATTATAGACCTGTAAATTTTTTAACTAAATAAAAATATATTCTATATGGTAAAATTCTCCCTATTTTTAATATCCTTAAAAAGAAAAAAGGGAAGTAAATTTCAAATCTATTGGTTTTGGTTAATCCATAAAATATTTTTTCAGCTGCAAATTCTTTGGTTTTAATAAAAGGCATTGGAAATGAATTTTTATCTGTTGATACAGTTTTAATAAAACCAGGATTAATAAGACTAACTTTAATACCTATTTTTGAAAAATCAAAATACAAACTTTCAGCTAAGTTTATTAGTCCAGCTTTAGTCATTCCATAGGCACCAGCAGTTGGTAAACCAGTATAACCAACTGGTGAAGAAACTATTGCTATGTGTCCCTTATTCCTTGGTTTCATAAAATTTTTTAATACATCTATACAATTAAGTGTGCCTTTTAAGTTAACATCTATTAACAAATTATAATTTTCAATATCAAAATCTTGATTTTTATTGGGTGAATAAGCAGCAGCATTTAATAAAGCCAAGTCAATACTGTGTTTTTCTTCAATATTTTTTACTATTTTATAAACTTCATTCCTTTTTGATATATCACATGGAAAAATATAGACTTCTTTGTTCTTTGAATTTTTAATAATATTTTCTTTAGTTTTTACGAGTAAATTTTCATTACGCGAACTAATAATAACTCTCCAGTTATTTTCATTAAATTTTTTTGCTGTTGCAGCACCTATGCCTGTTGATCCTCCAGTAATCCAGATAGTTTTCATATAAATAAAAGTTTAATGCATAATACATGATCTTTGGAAAATTGATTATATATTTTTCGTTCTTATAAAGAGCTGCAGTACAATAACTGCAGCCCTACAAATTTATTAATCTCTAATAGAGTAAGCCATAACGCCTACTTCAGCTTTATCAGTTCCAAGTTTTTCTGCCTCTTCACTAATTCTTATTCCCATTGTTAACTTCATTAAATACCAAACTACATATGCAACAATAAAAACAAATACATTAATCCATAAAATTCCATAAATTTGAGAACCAAAAGTTGCGCTAGAATTAGTTAATGGAACAGCCAAAGTTCCCCAAATTCCTGCAAATCCATGCACTGGTATAGCTCCCACAACATCGTCTATTTTAAGTTTTAATAATAATATTTTACCATAAAATACTACCAAACCACCAATAGCTCCAATAATAATTGCAAATATTGGCGAAGGTGCAAGAGGTTCTGCAGTAATTGCAACAAGGCCGCCTAAAGCACCATTTAACATCATGATTACATCTGTCTTGCCAGTAACTAATCTTGAAATTGCAGCACATGTCATTACGCCTGCACAAGCTGCTAAATTAGTGTTAATAAATATTGTAGCCACTGAGGTCACATCATCTAAAGTTCCCATAGCAAGTTGTGACCCACCATTAAAACCAAACCAACCTAACCATAGAATAAACACTCCTAATGTTGCTAAAGGTATCGACGAACTAGCAAAAGGTTCCATAGTTTTTGCTTCTCCAGTGTCTGTGAAACGACCCAATCTTGGGCCTAAAATTAATGCGCCTGCTAAGGCTGCAGCAGCTCCAGCACTATGTACTAAAGTTGATCCAGCAAAATCAGAAAATCCCGCTACTGCTAAATGGCCTCCACCCCATTGCCATCCCATTTCAATTGGATATATAAATCCAGCTAAAATTGCAGTAAATAAAAAAAATGGCCAAATTTTAATTCTTTCAGCAATTGTTCCTGAGACAATAGAACAAACTGTAGCACAGAAAACCATTTGAAAAAACCAATCTGATCCATCAGAATAACCTGTATCAATTATGCTAGAATCACTCCAAGGCATAAAAATTCCAATATAACCACCTTCAGATATGCCATATGCTAAATTATATCCAACAACCCAAAACATGAGTCCTGCAATAGCATACAATCCTATATTTTTTGCAGCAATCGTAGAAACACTTTTGGATGTCACCAATCCTGATTCTAACATAGCAAATCCAGCAGCCATCCACATGACTAAAAAACCCCCTATTAAAAATAAAAGAGTATTTAAAATATAAGAAACTTCACTATCTACGCCTGCATGCGCATATGAAGTAAAAAAAAGAAATCCTAATGTTGTGCTTAGGAAAATTAATATATTTTTGGGCATTATAAACCTCCATAATACATTTCAAACAAACACAACTCACCATAAGTTGTGTGTTAAATTTCATGCTTAGCTATGGAAATTAATAAATAAGATCCGCGTTCCTTCGACTTTCGTCTACTTCCGATTCTCTATTGAGAATTGAACGATTTTATAACTTTGCATGCGTTCCTTCGACTTTCGTCTACTTCCGTCGATTAGATTTTATATCTAAAAGATGAACGATTGATTTGTTTATATAACTATTAGAAAAAAATTAAAAGTATTTTTTTAAAAATTATTAAATTTTTATTAACTTAAAAAACAATCCATCCATTAGCAAGAAGGATTAAAAAAATAATAGGAATTAGTATTAAAATACCTCCAAATATCAACATTGCCCTCATAATATATTATAATATAATAATTAATTTTAAATATCGAGAAAAATTATAAATTTAATAACTAGAAATATTAAAGTTGATTGATATATTATTGTTTTAATGAAAATATTTTTATCCACATTACTCTTGTTTCTTTTTCAGCCTTTAAATTTAGTCGCAGAAGTTAAAATAAGTAACTATAAAAATTATGAAAATAATGAAACAAAATTTGAATTAGAAAAAATAACAAATGGATTAAATTTTCCATGGGGTATGACTTTTATTGATGATGAAAACCTCTTAATAACTGAGAAAAAAGGGCGCTTGTATAAAGTTAATATTAAGAAAAAGTCAAAAGAAATTGTTGATCACAATTTACAAATTATTGCTATGGGACAGGGTGGTTTATTAGATGTTTTATATCATGATGGGTATGTTTATTTTACATATAGCCATAAAATTGATAAAAAATTTTCTAGTACAGCTATTGCTAGAGGAAACTTAGTTGAAAATTCTATTAAAAATTTAGAAATAATATTTATTTCTAATCCTAAAATCAAATATTCAGATGTTCATTTTGGATCAAGAATAGCGATTAAAAATAATTATTTATTTGCTAGTATAGGAGAAAGAGGTGGGGGAATGATTGCACAAGATCCCACAAAACATCCTGGGAGTATTATAAGAATAAATTTAGATGGCTCTATACCAAAAGATAATCCAAAGTTTATAGATAAAGAAAATTGGTTACCAGAAATTTATCAAATTGGAGTTAGAAATCCTCAAGGTATGACTCTTTCGCCATTTGATGACCAAATTTATATCTCTAATCATGGACCTATGGGTGGGGATTTTATAGGAATTGTCAATCATTCAGGAAACTATGGTTGGAAAGAGATAGGATGGGGTGGAAAAAATTATAGTGGTTCTAAAATAGGAGATGGAGAGCCTTTTAAAGAAAAATTTGATAAACCTTTAATAAGTTGGGTACCTTCAATTGCTCCAAGTAATATAAAGTTTTATGATAAAGATATGTTTGATCAGTGGAAAACTGATTTGCTTGTAACATCTTTAAAATTTAACATGTTAATCAAATTAGAAATTGAAGATAGAAAAGTTATAAATGAAGAAATTATTTTTAGAGGATGCAAACCATTTCAGGTTGATTGTTTTAATATTAAAAGAATACGTGATATTGAAATTGATAAAAGGGGGAATATTTTTATTATAAGTGATGATAAAGACTCATCTCTTTGGAAAATATTTCGTAAAAAATAATTTTATCACAAAGTGCCCATTTTATTATTTTGATAGTCAAGCATTGCTTGTTTTATTTCATCTTCTGTATTAGTTACAAACGGACCGTATCTAGCTACTGGTTCTTTAAGGGGTTGCCCAGCTAAGACAAGATAGGAGCCCTTATTTGAAATAGAATTGATTTTTATTTCATCATCTGATTGATCAAAATATATCATCTGTCCTTTTATTGCAGTTTTATTCAAATCATCAAAATGTAGCTCTCCATCAATTACATAAACCATTACAATTTGGTCTTTTAAAATATTTAAATTTATTTCTCCCACTTTTGAAAATTGAACATCAAAAATTGAAACTGGTGAATAAGTCTGAACAGATGATTTGGTATCTTTTACTTGACCAACCAACACTTTAATTTCTGTTTGATCATTCTCTTTTAAAGTTGGTATTTCATTTTTCTTAATATGCTGGTACCAAGGTTTAACTTTTTTATTTTTTTTTGGAAGATTTATCCAAATTTGTAAACCTTGCATTATACCGCCACTTTTTTTGAATTTTTCTGTAACCAATTCAGAGTGTATAAGTCCTGATCCAGTTGTCATCCATTGTATATCCCCTGTTTCAATTGTTGCCTGCCCTCCCCAAGAATCTTTATGTTCTACTTCACCATCAAGTAGATAGGTAATTGCTTCAAAACCACAATGAGGATGTGCGGGAACTCCAGTTGCTCCACCAGGTTCATAATGAATTGGTCCAAAATGATCAAAGAGTAAAAAAGGGTCATTTTCTCTCATATTGTTTACTGGAAAAGCTCTTGTAACAGGTATACCGTCACCTTCAAATGTTTTGCTACAATCTTTAACTTCAATGACTTTTCTTGGCATATAAATTAAATGGTCTTAAAAGATGAAATTTCAAATAAAATTTTCTAATAATGTCTTTTAAAATCAATTTACAATATATAATTTCATTTTTTGGAATAATACCTTACATTTTTGTTTTATTTGATAAATATTTATTTTTTCAAATAGAAAAAGAAATTATCTTAAATTTTATTCTATATTATACTTTAATAATATGTGTTTTTATTGGTTCAATAAATTGGAACCTTCAAAAAAGAATTCATAATTATCTTGTAATTTATGGATTTTTACCAAGTCTTTATGCAGTTATTATAATAATTTTAAATTTATATAATTTTAGTATTACTACTTTATTATTATTAGTAAATATTTTTATGATAGCACAATTATTACTTGATTATCTGTTAATATATCATCATTCAACAAATAGAAATATTTTCTATTTTTTAAGATTACCATTAACTATTGTAATCATTTTAACTTTAATGATTGTTTAAAAATTTAATAATGATTAAATATTTAACTTATATTTTTTTTTATTTTTTCTTACTTTCTTCAATAGTTAATTCAAATGAAATTATTAAAAAAAATTATAACTCTACAGAATGCATTGGTGATGAAAGCATTTGTGGAGATCCTTTTGTTTTTAAAATTACCTTTCAAAAAAAAGATAATTTAATTGAGATTGTTAGTTCTAATTTATTAGATCATAAACACATTGAAAAGATATCTGATCAAAAATTTAAGATTGAAGATAAAAATTTCTTTATAAATTTTTTTATAATTAATAATTTAGAAAATAAATTTGATTTTACAATAAAAGGAAAAATTATTGAAAATAATTTTGAAGCTAAAGAATTAATTATTACTTTTTCAAATAAATTTTTAGCTGAATATAAATTAGAATTAATTGAATAAATTGCCTGTTAAGAGATTTGAATTAAATTTTCTTGTTCTAACTCATTCCATAAATTAATAGAAATATTTGTAGAATAACTCTTTAAATTTTCCATTACCTGTTTTTTTGAAGTTACACCTGTTAAAACTGTTGAGATGTTTTTGTTTAAATAAGGAAATTTCAAAGCTGCTGTTTTCAAAGGTACATTATGTTTCTGACATATTTTATTAATTTTAAGTGCTTTATCCAGCCAATATTTATTATTTTCATAAGATTCGGGTATTCTAACTCCCAATTTTTTTGCTTTATCCAACCACTCATTATCCAGTTTAACATAATCAAAATAAGAGTTAGGAGATGGATCAGTTAATATCCCACTATTAAAAACCCCTCCAATAATAAGAGAAACATTATTTTTTTCACATGCTGGTATTAATTCTTCTAAACTTCTTTGATCTAATAAAGTAAATCTACCAGCTAACAAAAAACAATCTACTAATCCAGTATTTGCAAATTTGGTTAACATTCCATTTTGATTCATTCCGCATCCTACAGCTGAAATTAATTTTTGATCTTTTAAACTATGAATAGCTTTTAAAGATCCTTGTACTGCTTCTTCAAAATGATTATCGGGATCATGAATCAGTAAAATATCAATTTTATCAAGTTGTAATCTTGTCAAACTATCTTCAAATGATCTTAAAGTAGCATCATAACTAAAATCAAAATGTGGTTCTCTTTTGGGTGCGCCTTTAAAAAAAGGTTTAAATTTAGACTTATCATTTGATTCAATAATAATTCTCCCAACTTTCGTCGAAACTACAAATTCATCTCTATTTTTATTTTTAAGAAATTTTCCAAGTCTTTCTTCAGCGCTTCCGTAACCATAAAATGGAGCTGTATCAAAATAACGAACTCCCCCATCCCATGATTCTTGAAGGGCTTCCTCAGCTTTTTGGCTTTCAACAAAATGAGGCCATCCCCCTATTGGAGCTGTTCCTACACCAAGCTCAGTAAGACTTAAGTTAGTTTTGCCAATAATATTTTTTTTCATAATAAAGATTAATTAAAAAATTAAAATATTGCTCCTATGATCCATAATGTAAACTCATCATCAAATATCTATTTATTTCACTTTTTAAAAGTTTTCAATTGTTGGAGTTATAACAGCTT
>MDTA01141419.1_pt1 | contig 19505 bp, 21 predicted proteins | sample 811151 | NCBI WGS metagenome assembly MDTA01 (sample SAMN05326648, study PRJNA326480) | marine metagenome | isolation source: seawater | place: Indian Ocean: South | collected 2010 | reverse complement strand
TTAGTCCTCCAGTTTAACCAGTTGATATTGTTAGCCTTGCCCAAGGAAGGCTTAAATTAGGTAGATACTAACCCATCACAGGCGGCGGACCAATACAATCAGCGCAATTCTGCCAATGTTCAGTTGGATGAATTTCCGATGAATGCTATAGAGTGCGCCCAAAGCGTAGTTATTTGTCTTTTCGATGCGGAGCGACCGGTTATTTCAAAGAACCGAAGCCTCGGATTTGTGCTGATTATTCCCGGCATCCTTGTGAATAATTAAGCTCGAAAGGGTGACACGGTTGGCAATTCTTATGAAGACTTTTCATATGGGCCGGGAGGGAATACTCGCGGCTTTGTTGGCTTTGACTGCTGTGGCGCTGGGGTTTGTGGCGCTGAACCGAGCTACTAATCAGCCATCCGAGTGGAATATCCGATCCGAGTAGTCGAATTTTAGTAGGATTACGGCGACAGTTTAGGCCTGCGTAGTCTTTTACTGTCAATCGAATAACTCAGACCAATGGGACAGCAACCGCACACCTATGTTCCGGTTGAAAAAAGCTAGATCAGAACGCGAATTGCTTAATCATCGCATTTCGCGAAATGTGCGGCGGGAAATTTTCACCGACCGGCAATTTATCCTGCGTGCAAAAGGGCGTATCAGATACATTAGGGTGCCGGCTTCGCTTCAAATCGCCGGAGCGTCCATCGTCGGAGCGTTCGTGATATGGGTGGTGCATGCCAGCTATACCTATGTGGCTCACGACCGCATTTTGTCTCACAAGGAAACCGAAATCGTAGAACGTGACAGAGCCAATGGATCATTGCGTTCAGAACTGGCGGCTGCCCGGCGAAGTTTTGCACAGGCCATTGAGTCCCTGAACAAAAACCATCGGGTAGAGCGCAAATCGCTCGGAGACGAAGTCACAACGCTGCAGCAGAAGCTGGCTGATACACGTCGACGCAACGAAATGCTGAGCCGCAATTTAGAAAACGTCGGATCAGAACTTGCCGACGCGTTAGCGGATAAAAGTAGTGCAAAACGGCATGGCGAAACCATGTCATCGCGCGTAACGATATTGAAAAGTAGGTTGACCGCGTTGCGTGAGGCACAAACGGAACTGTTGGAACGTCTGGCTGATTCCACCAACTCCGAAGTGGGCCGACTCACCAAAATCCTGGCATCGACCGGCATCAAAGTGAATGAAATGATGCAGAAAGCCGCTGGAGTGGCCATCGCCCAAGGCGGCCCGTTCGAACCCGCGTCGAAAAATGGCTCAATCTCGGAGGATGAGGCCTTCGAGCAGGCTCTCATCAACGCGAATTACCGGCTGGACCGGCTGGAAACCCTGCAAAAACTGACACGCTCCCTTCCGCTGGCTTCTCCCCTTGATTACTACTACGTGTCCAGCAGGTATGGTCGGCGTAAAGACCCGATCAACGGCAAATCCGCGATGCACCGGGGGGTCGATTTTGGTGCCAAACACCGCGCTATTGTTTATGCCACTGCTCCGGGGAAGGTGACTTACGCAGGCTGGAAGGGACGCTTTGGCCGGCTCGTCACGATCGACCACGGCAACGGTCTTATTACTCGGTACGGCCATTTACGCCGAATCTATGTCAAACTGGGGCAGAAGATAGGATATCGGGCGCGGATCGGCCAAATGGGTAGCTCCGGCCGCAGCACCGGAATGCATCTTCATTACGAAATTCAGGTGAATGGACGAAGCATCGATCCTCTTAGGTTTATGAAAGCGGGGAAAAATGTTTTCAAAGGATAAGGATGGCGAAGAAAGACTGACTTCGGGCGCGCCGTCTCTTTTGAGCGCCGGCATGCAGGTTACCGGTGATATCGCGAGCGACGGGGAGGTGCAGATTGACGGCAATCTTTCCGGCGATATCCGATGCGCCAAGCTGACTATCGGTGAAACCGGCCGCATCAACGGCTCGGTCATTGCGGATGACTGCCTCGTCCATGGCGAAGTGATCGGCCAAATTCGGTCCGACGCGGTGACGCTTTCCAGGTCTTCGCACGTCGAAGGCGACGTGCTGCACGATACTCTAGCGATAGAGCCTGGTGCACGGTTAGAAGGCCGTTGCCTCCGGCTCGACAAAGCCGATGCCGAAGACCCCAAGCTCGACCACTTGATCACGGACGTCGACAGGAACGCCTTCTAGTTAATTACCCGGCTCGGCGCTGACAATCCGACTGAACAGTTTCGCATCTGCATTGCCGCCGGAAAGCACGACGCATGTCGTTTTTCCGGCACAATCAAGCTTCTTTGACAGAACGGCGGCCAGCCCCGCGGCTCCACCTGGTTCTGTAACCAGTCGGGTGTGGGAAAATGCTACCCGCATAGCTGCTTCCACATCGCCATCGGACACGGCTACACCTCCGCTAAGCAGTTTCCGGTTTATATCGAACGTAAGTTCGCCGGGGGTTTGCACCAGCAGGGAGTCGCATATCGACTGACTGTTTTCCGGGTTTGTAACTCTTTCGCCCCGGGCCAGAGACCGCGCCGTATCCTCGAAGCCTTCCGGTTCCGCCGAGTAAATACCCAAACCGGGAAACGCGTATTTCAGGCTGATGGCGCACCCGGCAATCAGTCCCCCCCCGGAACAGGGAACGGCAACCACGTCAGGTCTCACCGACGCGGCCTCCAGATCTTCGGCAATTTCAAGGCCGATCGTACCCTGGCCTGCGATGATGTCCGCGTGGTCGTAGGGCGGAATGATGACCGCGCCGATGTCGTCCGAGATTCCTGCGGCGATGGCTTCTCGGTCTTTGCCCGTTCGATCGTATAGAACAATATTAGCCCCGAGCTCGCGGGTGTTGGCAATTTTAACCTTGGGTGCATCGGCAGGCATGACGATAGTTGCCGGTATCTCCATTTTTCGAGCTGACCAGGCAACCGCCTGCGCATGGTTTCCGGATGAGTATGCTATAACGCCGTTCTTGCGTTCGTTCTCGGGCAGTTGCGACACCATGTTCCAGGCACCCCGGATTTTGAACGCGCCGATAGGTTGGAACATTTCGCATTTCAGCAGAACACGCCCGCCGGCGAGGTTGTTCAGCCGGTCGAATTCCAGCAAAGGGGTTCGAACGGCGACGCCCTGCAGCCGGTTTGCGGCAGCGCGGATATCGTCAATGTCCGGATGGCGGTCAGTGCCTGCCAAGAAAATCATCCAGGGCGGCACGGGATTCCGGTTCCGACATGGTGGGCACATGTCCGGCGTGAGGAATCTCCACGGCGAACAGATCGGGTTTGACGGTTTGCATTTTGGAGAAGCTGTCTTTTGACAGGATATCTGATACCGCGCCCCGCAGGGCTAGTGTCGGAACATTCTTCAATGCCCGGAAAAAGGGCCACATATCCGGCACCTGGTAGGACGGGTCCATCAGGGGTTTAGCAATATTCACATCCCAGTCGAAGCGCAATTTGCCATCGTCGCATTCCCGAAACGTGTTCTGCGCCATTTTAAACCAGATATCTTCGTCCTGGAATGTTAGGTTCGGCAGCATAGTCTTGATGGTGATGATCGCGGCATCCCAGCTGTCGTGAGGACGGTCTTCCTTGATGTAGTCAATGATGAAATCTAGGCCTTCGGTTTCGATTTCGGGGCCCACATCGTTCATCACCAGCCCGGCCAGTGCAGTTGGCGCCGCGACCGCCAGGCCCATTCCCAGTATTCCGCCTAGCGATGTGCCGACGGCCACGACATGATGAGTATTTAGTGCGGCGAGAATGTCCCGGATATCCCGAATGTAAATTCCTGGATGGTAGTTTTTCCAGTTTGGGTCATAAGCGGATTTTCCCCGTCCCCGGTAATCGGGACAAATAACCCGGCGGCCATCGGCGCTATACCGATTGGCAAAACCTTCGAAATCTTTTGAATTTCTTGTCAGCCCGCCCAGACAAAACAGAGGGGGGCGTGAATCCAGCGGATCTCCGTAATCCCTTATATAAAGGGACAGGTTGTCGAAGGAAGTAATACGTCGTTCGAGAAACTGCATGGGTACCGGTCAAATTCCCAGCAGGTTAGGTAGTTCCGACAGGGTTTTTATCCGGGCATGGGGCGTCGCCGGAATATTTTCCGGCGGCTGGTCGAACCGATTTACCCACGCCACAGAAAACCCGAACGCTGAGGCGGCGTGAGCGTCCCATCCGTTGGAGGACTGGAACGAAATATGGTTGGCCGCGACTTTTAGTTGATCGACGGCAAGCTGGTAGACCGATGGGTGAGGTTTGAAAACACCCACGCTCTCCACCGAGAGGACGGCATCGAGCGAAGAATAAATTTCCGCGCTTTTCGCCGCGGCAATTAGCATTGACGGCTCTCCGTTCGAAAGGATAGCCGTTTTCTTTCCAGCTGCTTTCAGCTTGGCAAGGATTTCCGCAACTTCCGGATAGGCATCCAGTTTAAGGTAGAGTTCCATCAACTTGGCCCGCAATTGCGGATTTTCGATACCGGTTGCCTGCATTGCGAAATCCAGCGCGTCGCCCGTGACCTGCCAGAAATCGACGTAACGTCCCATAAGGCTGCGCAGCCAGGTGTACTGAAGCTGCTTATGCCGCCAGATTTTAGACATTTGATCCGCGTTTTCACCCAGTTCCGGTTTCAGGTAGGCGGCTGCGGAATGGACATCGAACAACGTTCCATAGGCGTCGAATACGCACGCTTCGATTTCCTCGAAATTGGGGTTTGTCATCGTCGTCTCCTTATCGCAGCCAAATTAGCTTTGGCGACGGACGCGATCAATGCGGAGATCTGCCGGGTCTGTCCCTCTGTCGTCAACGCTGGGTGTTGGCGAAACCAGTTCAATACCTCTGCCGGGGCCGCTTCTGCCGCAATCACCGTTGCAGCGGCTATGTAGGATTGGCCGAGATGAACCGGGAAACCTGGCCGAAGGTTCTGTCCGTTCCCCGCCGCGCCATGTCCATCCACAAAAGGATTTTTTTTGCGGTAAGGGGGGGCTTTACCTTGGCGGTTATCCAGTGCGCTAGGGTCCAGTGTCCACGCTCCGATTTGGCTGTAGCCGACCGGTGAATGGAGACATCGTTCCGGCTGAGAAGGTCACTGCCAACGGTGCCAACTAACCAAAGACACGCCGTGGATACAGCCAAGGCGGCGAGCAGCTTTGTTCCCGTTGATGAATGCACAGCCATAGACATAAGCATTTTCAGAAAAAGGATGATCGGCATGATGCTACTCCGCTAACCGATCACTAATGGCGGATTTCGATTACGAATGCTATTCGGCAACAACTTAAAGCACAAACATATACAGTTCCGGGGCTCGCGCTTGCCGCGATTTGGGGCGCAGGGTAATGTGCGGCAACGACATGACGAACACATTTCGGGGAGGCCGCCATGTTTAGCGGTTCCATCTGCGCCTTAATTACGCCCTTCCGTAACGGAGACCTAGATGAGGAGGCTTTCGGCAAACTCGTCGACTGGCAGATTGGCGAGGGCACCCATGGTTTGGTTCCCGTGGGCACCACCGGTGAATCGCCCACATTAAGCCATGACGAACACAAACGTGTCGTCGAATTATGCATTGATGTCGCTGACAAGCGCGTACCCATTATCGCGGGTGCCGGATCCAATTCAACGGCGGAGGCGATAGAACTGACCGAACACGCAATGTCTGCGGGTGCGGATGCAGCACTGGTCGTTACCCCGTACTACAACAAACCCACCCAGGAAGGTCTGTTTCGCCATTTCGAAGCGCTGAATGACGTAGGGTTACCGATCATTATTTACAATATTCCCGGACGGTCGGTGATCGATATGTCGGTCGAGACCATGGCGCGGTGTGCCGAACTGGAAAACGTCATCGGCGTTAAGGATGCGACGGCTGCGGTCAACCGTGCGACAGAGCAGAAAATGGCATGTGGTGACGATTTTTGCCAGCTATCTGGCGAAGACGTTACCCAACTGGGTTTTCTGGCCCAGGGTGGCGTCGGCTGCATATCCGTAACGGCAAATGTTGCGCCCAAGCTGATGTCCGAAATGCACGAAGCTTGGCGGAAAGGTGATATCGCAGGTGCGCAGAGTATCAACGAACGTCTGACCCCGCTTCATGTTGATCTGTTTTGCGAAGCCAACCCCGGCCCGGTGAAATACGGCGCTAGCCTTTTGGGCAGGTGCGACGAAGAACTTCGTCTTCCGCTGGTTCCAATTAACGAGGAATCCCGGGGCAAAGTCGAACGCGCCATGCGGCATGCCGGCCTACTGAACTGACGGCTGGCGGATGGCGAAATCCGACGTCGCCGCGAACCGGGTTGCCGCCCAGAACCGGAAAGCGCGCCACAATTATCAAATCGAGGATTCGCTGGAAGCAGGACTTGTCCTGCGTGGCAGTGAGGTAAAGGCGCTGCGCGAAGGCCGGGCAAATATCGCCGAATCCTACGCAAAGCCCGAAAACGGCGAGATCTGGCTTATCAACGCCCATATTCCTGAATACAGCCAGGCGGGTCAGTTCAATCATGAACCGCGCCGGCCCCGGAAGCTGCTGCTGAAAAAGCGGGAGGCATCCAAGTTGATCGGAGCCACCGACCGAGACGGCATGACCCTTATTCCCCTCAAGCTGTATTTCAATGCCCGCGGAATCGCGAAGCTTGAAATCGGTCTGGGTAAAGGCAAGCATTACTACGACAAGCGGGAAACCCAGAAGAAACGGGACTGGAATCGTCAGAAAGCCCGCCTGATGCGGGAAAAGGGATGACCGGTAATCCTGAGCTTCTGAATGGCTACCGCGAAAAGCTGGTCCTGCGAAAACAAGAATGGGCTGCTGATGGGCGTTTGCTGACAGGGGACAGAGACGTAGAACGTTCAACCGACCGCCTGCCTACGGGACAACGTCTTGTCGAAAACTGGCCCGTGCTCGACCTGGGCGTTCAACCTGATATTCCGAGGGACAAATGGATTTTCACGATTGATGGTTTTGTTGAAAATCCGGTGCGGTGGAAGTGGGAGGATTTCCTGGCCCAACCGCAGGTAATGATGACCTCCGATATTCACTGTGTCACCGGTTGGTCCCGATACGACAACGCCTGGACCGGAGTTCATGCGGCCCATCTGCTTGATGTTTGCAAGCCGGAAAAAGAGGCGCTGCACTGTCTTTTCTATTCCTCGGATGGGTACACGACGAACATCCGACTGGATCGCTTTGCGGATGAGGACGTTCTTCTGGCTCATTCCTGGAACGGCGAACACCTTACGAAAGCCCATGGCGGCCCTGTCCGGGCGGTGGTGCCGAAATGGTATTTCTGGAAGAGCGCCAAATGGATTCGGCGGATTGAATTCCTTTCAGAGGACGAACAGGGGTTCTGGGAAGACCGCGGCTATCACAACGAAGGTGATCCCTGGAAAGAGGAACGCTACAGCTAGCGCCGTAACCCTATTCCGCGGGAATGATTTCGCGGATGAGACGAAACACGTCTTCGAACATTTCCTCAGTCAACCGGCCGGTGTTCGTATTGTATCTCGAACAATGATAGCTGTCAGCGATCAGGATACCGCCGGAGAGGCAGTGCATTGCGCAATGGGCGAATTTGAAATCCGCGCGGCGTTCGCCCAATGTCGATAGCAACGTGTTATGGGCAATCCCGCCGAGCGCCAGGATGACCTGAAGGTTCTCCATCGCGTCGATCTCTGCTAACAGAAACGAGCGGCAATTATTAACTTCTGCGCCGATGGGTTTATTTTCCGGGGGTAGGCACCGAACCGCGTTTGCAATCCGACAATCGTTCAGTGTTAGCCCATCATCAGGGTGTTTGTTGTAGATGCCCTCGGCGAATCCGAATTTCCCGAGGGTCTGATAGAGAAGGTCGCCGGCATAGTCGCCGGTGAACGGACGTCCCGTCCGGTTGGCGCCGCGAAGTCCAGGCGCCAATCCGACAATTAGCAGGCGGGCCGACATCGGGCCAAAAGACGGGACGGGCGCGTTATGCCAATCCGGCCATTCGGCTTTGTTCTTGGCCCGAAATTGGACCAGGCGTGGACATAGCGCGCAATCGATCTGCGGACCGTTCACCATCGCCGTAACATCGCTGTTCACGGTCAGGCGTCTTCGTATATGTCATCGTCGTCTTCGAAATCAGGTTCCGGGTTCGCTGGCGTCGGGTCCCTGTCGGACGGGTTCTTTACGAAGGCTGGCATTTCTTCGGCGGTGTTTTCCGGTCGACCTTCGCGGCCGATTGATAGGCTTAGCTCCTGCAACTCTACGAATGTATCGGCCTGGCGGCGAAGTTCGTCCGAAACCATTGGCGGATGGGCGCGGAATGTGCTGACGACGGTGACGCGGACTCCCTGACGCTGAACCGCTTCCACCAGCCGCCGGAAGTCTCCGTCACCGGAAAACAAAACGGCGTGGTCGATATGCTGTGCCATTTCCAGCATGTCGATCGCGAGTTCAATACCCATGTTGCCTTTCACCTTGCGGCGGCCAGCGGTATCGGTGTGTTCCTTCATCGGTTTGGTTACCATCGTGTAACCGTTGTAATCCAACCAGTCGATCAGTGGCCGGATGGGGGAATATTCCTGATCTTCGGCCAGTGCAGTGTAGTAAAACGCGCGAACAAGGCGGCCTTTGTCCCGGAAAACATTCAAGAGGTTTTTGTAATCTATGTCGAAACCGAGCGACTTGGCCGCTGAGTAAAGATTTGGACCGTCGATGAAAAGGGCGATACGTTCCTGAGAATAAAATTGCATCACTGTTTGAAATCCGTTTCTTAAATTCCTACGAAAAAACGAATGCTTTGGACGAATAGGATAGTGTTAAGTTCCACCGTGTTTCTATCGTATTTTGCTTAGAAATCAAAGTATTGTTGGTGTTCAATGATCCTAATCGGCATTGGGTCTAATCTCGGCCATCCGGCCCATGGATCGCCTTCTAATACCTGTAAAGCCGCTGTTTCGGCGATCCAAAATACCGGTTGTCGTGTGCTGAGCGTTTCTAATTTGTACCGAAGCGCGCCTATTCCCGCATCCAATCAACCGGATTACGTAAACGGCGCGGTTTCATTAGAAACCGAACTAGATCCGACCGAGTTAATGGCGACTTTACATGACATCGAAAACGAATTCGACAGGGTGCGATTGGCCCAGAATTCGGCCCGGACACTGGACCTGGACCTGCTGATTTATGAGGATATCATCCGGGAAGGGCCGGAGTCTCCCATTTTACCCCATCCCAGAATGACGGGACGGGCCTTCGTTCTCCTGCCCGTCAGGGATATAGCATCAGATTGGACCCATCCAATATCGGGCGTTTCCCTCGATACGTTTCTGCGGCAAATTGGGGATACACAGCACTGCGTCCCAATAAACTGAACTAAATGCCGAAACCCCTTAAATTTCTTGCTTTTCAGCGCCTTGCCCCTTATACACCTGTCACTTCCCGAAGCTGGAGATAGGCAGACATGGCCCGCGTCACTGTCGAAGACTGCGTTCTTAAAATTCCGAACCGCTTCAAACTCGTCATGATGGCCGCGCAACGGTCGCGTGAACTCTCCGTTGGCGGAGAACCGACGTTGGATCGCGACAATGACAAGAATCCGGTTGTGGCTCTGCGTGAAATTGCGGACGAGACCGTGCCGCTGGATGAGCTTGAAAACGCCGTTGTCGAGGGGCTGCAGCGGAACATCGATGTCGATGAACTTGCCGAGGAAGAAGACGAAGACATTCTGCAGGTCACCGAAGCACTGAACGAGCTCGCTGGTCTTGATGAAGGCGGCGAGGAAATGACTGCCGATGCACCCGCAGACGCCTCAGCCGATAGTGAAGCTGCGTCGGATGATCCGATGGCCGCCCTTGTCGCAGGTTTCAAAGACGTCACCATAGAGGACGTCTTTAAGGACGACTGATCCATGGGGGTCGCGCAATGAAAACGCGATCCTGTCTCTTATGGCGCCGGAGAAACCCCCTGGCGCTCCTCGGGACATTCCGCAAATGATGCGCCAGTACGAACTGGTTGAGCGCGTGCGTGGTTACGACCCTGCGGTCGATGAAGAAGCCCTAAATCGAGCTTACGTTTTTTCGATGCAGGTGCATGGGTCGCAAATGCGGGCATCCGGCGATCCCTATTTTTCGCACCCGGTCGAAGTAGCGGGCATCTTGACCGACTACCGTCTGGATACCGCGTCCATTGTGACCGGCCTTCTGCACGATACGGTCGAGGATACGGTCGCGACGATCGACGAAATTGAACATTTATTCGGTCCGGAAGTTGCCCGTTTGGTCGATGGTGTCACCAAGCTTTCGCGTCTCGAAACGCAGTCGCCCGATACCCGCCACGCAGAGAATTTCCGCAAGTTGTTGCTGGCAATCTCGGAGGATATCCGGGTGTTGCTGGTAAAGCTCGCCGACAGATTGCACAACATGCGCACGCTTCACTACATATCCGAGCCTGGGAAACGAGAGCGCATCGCCCGGGAAACGATGGATATCTATGTTCCGCTGGCCGAACGTATCGGCATTCAGGAGATAAAGGACGAGCTCGAAGACATGGCCTTTCGGGAATTGTACCCCCACGTTTCGGACTCGATCGCAAGCCGTCTGGAGTTTCTTAAAGAGCAGGGCGATGACATCGTCGAGGGTATTTCTGACGAGCTTTATCGGGAGCTGGCGGAAGTAGATATCGAGACCTGGATTTCCGGCCGCACAAAACGACCGGTGTCGATCTGGCGCAAGATGCAGCGCAAGAATGTCGAGTACGAGCAGCTTACCGATATCATTGCCTTTCGCGTAGTCGTGGCATCCCTGGAAGATTGTTATAAGGCGCTAGGCGTTATCCACACGAATTACCGGATGATACCAGGTGAATTCGATGACTATATTTCAACGCCGAAACCCAACGGATATCAATCTTTGCACACGGGCATTATCGGGCCCAATGGCCACCGTATCGAAATACAGATCCGAACCACGCAGATGCATGACGTGGCCGAACTCGGGGTTGCCGCCCACTGGCAGTACAAACAAGGGGCTGCCCTTACCGAGGGCAAGCGCTACCACTGGGTCCGGCAGCTTCTCGATATTTTGGAAAATTCGAATAATCCGGACGAATTTCTAGAGCACACAAAGCTGGAAATGTTCCCCGATCAGGTGTTCTGTTTTACCCCAAGAGGGGGGATCATCAACCTGCCGCAAGGAGCTACCTCGATAGACTTCGCTTATGCCGTTCACTCGGAAATCGGTGATCGCTGTATCGGAACCCGCATCAACGGAAAGATGGCGCCGTTGCGGACCGAGATCAAAAACGGCGATCAGGTGGAGGTTCTGACGTCCGCGGACGGAACACCGTCGCCCACCTGGGAGCAATGGGTGGTTACTGGCAAGGCACGGGCTCACATTCGACGCTACATCAGAAGTGAACGACGGGAAGAATTCACCAAGCTAGGCAATGCGATACTGGATCGCGCCTTTCGGGATCTAGGATATGATCCCGGCGACGATGTCAACAGCCGGGTGCTGAAACTATTTCACGCCGAATCGCTGGACGATTTGATCGCCATGATCGGCAGCGGTGACGCGTCCGTAAACGATGTCGTTGCGGAACTAGTGCCGGATGATCTGTTGCAGAAATCGGCCTTGAAAAAATTCGATACCGCCGATGGCAACGGTGCTTCCTCCAACTGGGAGAACGGTCCGATCGCTATTCGTGGTCTGACGCCAGGCATGGCCGTTCATTATGCCTCCTGCTGTCATCCACTGCCGGGTGACAAGATCATGGGCATACTAACACCAGGTAAGGGCGTCACGATCCATACACGTGATTGCGAAACGCTGGAGAGTTTTGCCGACACGCCCGAGCGATGGGTGGAGGTGAACTGGGACCTGGGCCCGGAAACATCCGTTGGCCGGATAAATCTAGTCGTCGCGAATGAACGCGGCGCGCTAGGAACGCTGACAACTGTTATTGGGAGGCATCTCGGCAACATCAATAATCTGAAAATCACGGGCCGGTCTGCTGATTTTTTCGATATGGTACTGGATATCGAAGTAGGGAGTTCCGGACATCTGAATGACATCGTCGCGGCGCTTCGGGCCACGCGCGAGGTGAACTCCGTGGAGCGGGCGCGATGATTTTACCTTTTAGGGCCCCCGAGACACTAGGGAATCAGTGATGGAACCGAGATACCTTAGGCTTGGCGTAAACATTGATCATGTCGCAACGATCCGGAACGCCCGGGGTGGCGTGCACCCCGATCCAGTTCGCGCAGCGCTTGCCGCAGCGGCCGCCGGCGCCGACGGTATAACCGCCCACCTTCGCGAAGACCGGCGGCACATGACGGATAACGATATCGTTCGCCTGACCGAGGAAATCGAGCTGCCACTTAATCTCGAAATGGCTGCAACCGATGAAATGCTGCAAATCGCCCTGAGGCACGTGCCGCATGCCGCCTGCATCGTTCCTGAAAAACGTCAGGAGCAGACAACCGAGGGCGGGCTGGCCGTCGCGGGTGCCCAAGAATTTTTGGCACCCTTCGTCCGCGAATTAAGCGGCGCCGGCATACGCGTTTCGCTTTTTATTGAACCGGATATTCGCCAGGTCGAAGCGGCCCATTCATTGGGGGCGTCGGTAGTGGAGCTGCATACCGGCGCTTATTGCGAGGCAGATAAAGACGACCGGTCGCGTCAGTTCACACAGATAGAAACTGCGGCGGCCCGGGCGGAAGAACTCGGTCTCGAATGCCATGCCGGTCATGGGCTTACCTTCGATACGGTAGCATCGATTGCGGGAATCCCGACGATCGTAGAGTTGAACATCGGACATTTCCTGATCGGCGAGTCCATTTTCGGCGGATTGGAAAGCTCAATAAAACGGATGCGTTCGCTTATGGATAAATCCCGGGCGTCGGCCGCCGGGCAAAACAGCTTCTAATTGTGGCAGAGGTGGTAGTGTGATTATCGGCATCGGCAGTGATCTGATCGACATTCGCCGGATCGAAAAAACCTTGGATCGGTTCGGGCAGCGTTTCACCAATCGCTGTTTCACCGATGTAGAACGCACCAAAAGCGACAAACGATATTTGCGCGCGGCCAGCTATGCCAAGCGTTATGCGGCCAAGGAAGCCTGTTCCAAAGCGCTGGGAACGGGCTTTCGTAAAGGCGTGTTCTGGCGCGATCTGGGCGTTGTCAATCTACCAGGCGGTAAACCGACGATTAAAATGACCGGTGGCGCGCTTAAAAGGTTGGAGGAGATAACCCCGGATGGCATGGACGTGCAGATTGATCTGACCATTACGGATGAACTGCCCTTCGCAGAGGCAATGGTGATAATTTCCGCGGTTCCGCGATCCAACCCTTGACACTCGCAGGCTCCCGCCACTAAACCCAGCCGGTCCAATCGCACCAGCGCCCTTGATAAAAAAGGGCCCCACCGTTTTGAAACCAAAGAATTAATATGGCAGCGAAGAAATCCGGCGGACTCTGGGAAACGGTCAAGACGGTAATCTACGCCATCCTGATCGCGCTGGTCATTCGCACCTTCGCCTTCGAGCCGTTCAACATTCCGTCCGGTTCCATGATCCCTTCGCTTCTGGTGGGCGATTATCTGTTCGTGTCCAAGTATTCGTATGGGTACAGCCGCCATTCGCTGCCGTTCAGCCTACCGTTGATTCCCGGCAGGGTTTTCTCATCCGAGCCCAAACGCGGCGATGTGGCAGTGTTCAAACTGCCGAAGGATAACGAGACCGATTATATTAAACGCATCGTGGGTCTTCCGGGCGACCGCATTCAGGTGCGGGCAGGCCGGTTGTACATCAATGACCAGCTAGTCGACCGAAGGGCCGTAGGCCCCTATCAGACGCGCGGGCGCCTGGGATCGATAATTCCGTCTCCACAGTATGTTGAGACGCTACCCAATGGGATTGAACACCGCATTCTGGAAAAAGGCGGCGACCAGTTTGAATTCGATAATACCAGGGTATTCATGGTGCCGGAGGGTCACGTTTTCGGCATGGGGGACAACAGGGACGATTCTCTGGATAGCCGATCCCTGCGCGATGTCGGCTATATACCCATGGAGAATCTTGTCGGTAGGGCGGAGTTCATTTTCTTTTCCTACGATCCAGACGGAAATTCTTGGCCCATCACCATCCGGTGGTTGCGGCTTTTCAACGCAATCCAATAGGCAGTTTTCACCGGATGATAACCGCCGGTAACGATATCGATGCCCTGCAGGGGAAACTGCATTATCGCTTCCAAGACCAGGGAGTGCTCGTCGAAGCACTCACCCATACAAGCCTGAAGCAGTCGAAAGATGATACTAGCTACGAACGGCTAGAATTCTTGGGTGACCGCGTCCTGGGACTGGTGATTGCCGAAATCCTGATCCAACGCTTTCCGCAGTATGCCGAGGGAAAACTAGCGCCACGCCTTGCGAAACTGGTAAGTGGGTCGGTTTTGACCGACGTAGCTCGTTCAATCGAACTCGGAACACATATCGGATTGTCGCCCGGCGAACAGGCGGCAGGAACTGGTACACGGAGCTCGGTTCTGGCGGACTGTCTGGAAGCTGTGATAGGCGCGATCTATTTGGACGGTGGGTTGGAGTCCGCAAAATCGGTGATCCGCGAATTCTGGCTGCCGCTGGTGGATACCATCGAGCCGCGAGTGTTCAAGACCGAACTACAGGAATGGGCCCAGGCTCGTTCATTGCCGCTTCCCAAATACACGGTAATCAATCGCGAAGGCCCCAGCCATGAACCTGTTTTTACGGTTGAACTTTCCGTCAACGGATTGAATCCTGTTCAGGGCGAAGGGCGGTCCAAACAGGCAGCAGAACAGGCGACGGCGGAAATGATGCTGAAACAGATATCGGAAATTTCGTGACGTCCACAATCAAGGGCGTACCACGATGTGGTTTTGCCGCGCTGCTGGGGGCGCCCAACGCCGGTAAATCCACACTGATGAATACGATGGTCGGCAGCAAGGTGTCGATCGTCACCCCGAAAGTTCAAACAACCCGCACCCGAATTCTGGGCGTGACAGCCCAGGATGCGACGCAAATCATTTTTGTCGACACGCCGGGTATTTTCGATCCCAAGAGGCGGCTGGACCGAGCGATGGTGGCGGCCGCTTGGGGAGGTGCCTCAGATGCGGATATCGTTGTCCTGCTGGTGGATGCGAAATCCGGCATCGACGGGAACACACGTCGGATTATCGAGGGATTGAGGAAAAATCACCGAACAGCCGTCTGCGCGCTGAACAAAATCGACACGGTAAAGCACGCCAACCTGCTGAGTCTGACGGAAGAATTAAATGCCAAAGAGATTTTCACCGATTTTTTCATGATCTCGGCGCTGAACGGCGATGGCGTGGAAGATTTGAAATCCCATCTGATATCGCAATTGCCCCAAGGTTCCTGGCATTTTCCGGAAGACCAGCTTTCCGACATGAACGACCGGTTGTTTTCCGCTGAACTGACCCGTGAAAAACTGTTTCTAAACCTGCACCAAGAACTGCCCTATGCGTTGACGGTTGAAACCGAGTCCTGGGAACCGTTCGAAAATGGCGCGGTACGGATCGAACAGGTCGTCTACGTCGAACGCGATAGCCAGAAAGGCATCGTTCTCGGCAAGCGGGGAGAACGCATAAAACGAGTCCGCGAACTCGCACAGGCCGAGTTGCAGCAAGTCCTGGACCGCGAAGTTCATCTGTTTTTGTTCGTCAAAGTGCGCCGGAACTGGGGCGACGATCCCGAACGATATCGAGACTGGGGGCTAAATTTCAGCAAGTGAACCGTGAACTGGTCTGACGAAGGTATCGTGCTGTCTACGCGCAAGCACGGAGAAAACGCGGCAATCGTGACGCTGATGACCCGCGCTTACGGTCGTTACGCGGGGCTGGTGCGGGGTGGGTCGGGATCGCGGGCGCGCGGGATTTATCAGACGGGCAATCTGGTTACCGCCGACTGGCGTGCACGTCTGAGCGAACATCTCGGCAGTTATACCTGCGAGCTTTTACAGCCCCATGCAGCGTTGTTGATGACCGAACGCCAGCAGTTGATGGCCCTGTTGTCAGCGACGGCGCTGGTCGAACGGCTACTGCCGGAACGTGAACCGCACCCGGAAGTGTTCGAAAGCCTAAAGGCCCTGATTACGGTCCTGGAGGAAGATGTAAACTGGCCGAGTGGGTATGCGCTATGGGAGGCTGGTTTTCTGAATGATCTGGGGTATGGGCTCGATCTTTCGCAATGCGCGGCGACCGGCAGCAGGGAAGATCTTGTCTATGTTTCCCCGCGAACCGGGTGCGCGGTGTCGGCATCGGCGGGAGAACCCTACAAGGACAAGTTATTTCCGCTGCCCGCCTTTCTGCTGGGTCGCGGCGAAATTGCAAACACCGATGAAATTCTGCAGGCGTTTAGGGTTACCGGCCATTTCCTGAACGTTTGCGCCCGCGATGTGGATGGGGGCGGTATTCCGGAAGCACGCGGCCGGTTTTTGGACCGTTTTTCCCGGTCCTGACCCCGACCGAATCACCTGACTCTGTTATAACTCTTCCGTTGGTATCCGGCCGTTTCGGCCGATGTAGAACGGAATACTCCATGGCTGATCAAACCGTCGCCCCCCGGGTGGAAGAGGTCGATTTCTCCGATGCGCTGGGGGAACGCTATCTCGCCTATGCTTTGTCTACGATCACCTCGCGGTCGCTGCCGGATGTGCGGGACGGGCTGAAACCGGTTCACCGGCGCCTGTTGTTCGCGATGCGCCAGCTTCGGCTAGAACCGGATTCCGGGTTCAAGAAATGTGCGCGGGTCGTAGGCGACGTCATTGGTAAATATCATCCCCATGGTGATGTCGCGGTGTATGATGCGCTGGTTCGTTTGGCGCAGGATTTCGCGGTCCGGTATCCGCTAGTCGAAGGGCAGGGGAATTTCGGAAATGTCGACGGCGATAACGCGGCCGCGATGCGGTACACGGAATCCCGGCTGACAGATTACGCGATGGCGATGCTGGAAGGCATCGACGAAGACGCCGTCGATTTCCGCGAAAACTATGACGGCTCGGAAGACGAACCAGTTCTATTGCCCGCCAGTGTGCCGAATCTGCTGTGCAACGGGGCGGCCGGTATCGCGGTGGGCATGGCGACCAATATCCCGCCGCACAATCTGGATGAAGTCTGCGCTGCGTTACTGCACCTGCTGAAATTTCCGAACGCGACTATCGCCAAGCTGGTCGAAATGGTGCCGGGACCGGATTTTCCCACTGGCGGCGTGCTGGCAGAAGACCGGGACGCCGTCGCTGAGGCCTATGCCACGGGCCGGGGCTCGTTCCGCGTGCGCTCCCTGTGGGAGGTCGAAAAGCTCAGCCACGGCCAGTACCAGATCGTCGTATCCGAAATTCCCTATCAGGTTCAGAAAGGCCGGATCGTCGAGAAGATGGCCGATCTGTTGAACGCCAAAAAACTGCCATTTCTGGGGGATATCCGCGACGAAAGCGCGGAGGATATCCGGCTGATCCTGGAACCCCGCAATCGGTCCATTGAACCCGAACAACTGATGGAACAAATATTCCGAGCCACTGATCTGGAAACCCGGGTCGGGCTGAACATGAACGTGCTCGATTCCAATATGGTGCCGCGGGTGATGAACCTGCGGGATGTGCTGCAGTCGTTCCTCGAACACCGCGAAGTGGTTCTCGTCCGCCGGACCAAGCACCGGCTGGGCCGTATTGAAAATCGCCTCGAAGTGCTGGAAGGCTATCTGATCGCGTATCTGAACCTGGACGAGGTTATCCGTATCATCCGGGAAGAGGACGAACCTAAGCCGGTGATGATGAAAAAGTGGAAGCTGAGCGACGTTCAGGCCGAAGCGATCCTGAACATGCGCCTTCGCGCCCTGCGCCGGCTGGAAGAGATTGCGATCAAGGAAGAGCACGAGGAACTCACCGCCGAGAAAAAGACGCTGAACGCGCTATTGAAGAATAAGAAGAAGCGCCAGATAATTATCGCCGACCAGATCAAGGATATCCGGAAACGCTTCGGCAAGAAGACCGATATTGGCGCCCGGCGGACCGAGATCGGCGATGCACCGGAAGAGGTTGTCGTTCCCCTGGATATCCTGATCGAACGCGAACCCATCACGGTAATCTGCTCCCAAAAGGGGTGGATTCGTGCCGCCAAGGGGCATCTGGGGGAAATGTCTGAACTCAAATTCAAGGAAGGGGACCGGGGACGGTTTGCGTTCCATGCCCAGACGACCGACAAGATTGTGATGTTCGCGACCAATGGCCGGTTTTACACCCTGTCAGGCGCTAAGCTGCCCGGCGGGCGCGGACACGGAGAGCCGGTGCGCCTGATGGTCGATCTGCCCAACGACCAGGACATCGTTGCGCTGTTCGTTCACCGGCCGGGCGAAAAGGTTGTCGTGGCCTCTTCGGACGGGCGCGGCTTCATCGTTGCGGAAGATGACGTGATCGCCCAGACCAAGAACGGCAAGCAGGTGCTCAACGTCGGTAAAGGTGCAGAGGCCCAAGCCTGTGCTCCGGTCCGTGGAGACAGTATAGCCGTGGTCGGGGAGAACCGGAAAATCGTTATTTTCCCGTTGTCGGAGTTGCCGGAAATGGGACGCGGACGCGGCGTCAAACTGCAAAGCTACAAGGATGGCGGCCTCGCCGATGTGACCACGTTTGTCCTGAAGGAAGGCCTGCCGTGGAAAACCGGGGTGGGTGTTCGGAAGGAAGCCGATATCAAAGCCTATATCGGCAAGCGTTCCCAGGCAGGTCGAATTGCCATGCGAGGCTTTCCCCGCAACAACTCTTTCGGCAATTATGAATAGACCGTGGGCGACCCGGCCCGGTCAGAAGTTCAACGAAATATCCTAGAGTACAACAGGAAACGCAAAAAACGCATAGCGGATTAGCGCCGGTCAAGCCAGATTGATCAGAGAACTTTCCAGCCGTCGTGGTCGAGAACCTCAAGGGGGCGGAACCGCGCCTTGTAGGCCATTTTTTCTGAGTCTTTTATCCAGTAGCCCAGATAGACGTAGGGAAGGCCGGTCGCCCGCGCGTTTTCTATCATCCACAGGATCATCAAGGTGCCGAGACTGCGCCGAGTCTGCGACCCGTCGAAGAAGCTGTAGACGGCGGACAGCGAATCTTCCATCCGGTCCATCAGCATCACGCCTACCAGTGCCCCTTCATCGTTACGAAATTCCACCGTCCGCGACGCAACCGGCGTATCCTCGACCATGGCGCGGTAATCAGCAAACGTCATGTCGGACATTTCGCCGCCATTGTGCCGGGCACGCTGGTAGGTAGAGAATAGACGGTACTGTTCGACTGTCGCGATCGCTTCTAAATTGTCCACTGTCAGGTCCGCATTTGTTTTCATCACCCGGCGAAACGATCTTGTGAAATCGAAATCCTTCGCCGCGACGCGGACCGGCACACAGGCGTTGCAACCGGGGCAAGCTGGCCGGTAGGCTAGGCCGTGGCTGCGCCGGAACCCGGCTTTCGAAAGGCGTTCGTATAGTTCCGCTGCATTGGGACCGGAAAGATCGGTCACCACTTTT
>MDTA01220216.1_pt1 | contig 19512 bp, 21 predicted proteins | sample 811151 | NCBI WGS metagenome assembly MDTA01 (sample SAMN05326648, study PRJNA326480) | marine metagenome | isolation source: seawater | place: Indian Ocean: South | collected 2010 | reverse complement strand
ATTATATGACAGAGGGACTAAGTTTGGTCTAAATACTGGTGGAAATCTAGATGCAATTTTTATGTCGCTTCCTCCAAATGCTAAGTGGAAATAAATGGAAAAAGAGCCAATAACAATTCAGGGATTACAAAAAATTAAAGATGAATTGGAAGATTTAAAGAAAAATAAGAGACCAAAAGTAATTTCGGCAATTGCGGAAGCACGAGCTCATGGTGATCTCAAAGAAAATGCTGAGTATCACGCTGCTAAGGAGCAACAAGGTCATATAGAAAGCAGAGTTCTAGAAATAAATAATATTATTGCAACTGCAAATATAATTGACGTTACAAAAATAGATAATAAAGGTAAAATTATTTTCGGTTCTACGGTTACAGTTAAGGACTTAGAAAATGAAAATAAAAAGTCATACAAAATTGTTGGTAAAGATGAGGCTGACATAAGTAAAAATTTAATTTATTTTAAATCACCAATCGGAAAGTCTCTTATTGGGAAATCAGTTAGAGATTTAGTGACTGTTAATACGCCCTCTGGAGAGAAAAATTTTGAAATTTTGAAAGTAGAATATGTTTAATTTATATAAATTTTTTTATTAACTTTTCCAGTTGTTCTTCTTTTAATTCAAAGTTGTTTTGTAACCATTTTTTTTCTATTTCATTTATGGCTTGACCTACTCTATTCCCACTTTTTAACCCTTTTTTTAATAATGTTTCTCCACTGATAGGATATTCTGCTAATTTTATCGAGCCAATTTTTGAAATTAAATGTTTTAATTCTTTCAATTTTAATTTCTTTAATGTCATATAATAAAAAACAGCGAGTTCCTGCATTTTTTTTGTGTGGTAGTAGTGGTTATTTTTTTTATAATAATTTTCTCTCTCATAATTTGGAAGGTACTTACCCATATAAAAAATATTTTTCTCAAGATCTTTTTTAAAAAAATTATTATTCTTTTCAATTTCAATAAAATTTTTGAAATAGAAGTCCAGAATACTTTTCAAAAAATTTGATGTTTTATATTTATGTAAGAAATAAGCATAGTTATCTGTTTTATCAACTAATAGTAAAGATAGTGTAAGTCCGAAAGGGTAATAACCTAGGACGCTTTTAAAAGACTTTAAGTTTTTTATCCTTTCTAAATATCTAAATTCTGGGAAAAGAACTTTGATCAAATTCAACAAAAAGTTACTTTTGAAAATATCTTCAAAATTATCAAGTGCAATTATTTTAGTAATCTCCATATAAATTCTTTCTTTTGATAAATTTTTTATACCATTTAGGTTAATGTTTATTGCTTTTTCAGTTTCTTTATCAGTTTCTAAACTTTTATAATGAAGTGAAAATCTTAAATATCTTAAAATTCTTAAATAATCTTCTTTTATTCTTTCATCTGGATCTCCTATAAATTTAATATTTTTATTTTTTAAATCTTGTATTCCATTTTGTGGATCAAAAATTTTTCCATTTGCGCTCATATATATTGCGTTTACAGTAAAATCTCTTCGTCTAGAGTCTTTTATCCAATCTTTTGTGAAAGACACTTGTGCGTGCCTTCCGTCAGTAGATACATCCTCTCGTAAAGTTGTAATTTCAAAAGACTCACCTCCGCTAACAAGCGTCAAAGTGCCATGACTAATACCTGTATTCTTTATTTCAAAGTTATCTTTTCTTTCAAACTTTTTAATTATCTCTTCTGGTGTAAGTATGGTCGCAATATCAATATCGTCTATTTCTTCATTTGATAAAAATTTTCTAACACATCCACCAACAAACATTGCGTTGGTAACTCTTTTATTATCATTGAGAATATTAAAAAGATCTTTGATTACTTTTTTTTTATAAAATGGAAAAAAAGTTTTTTTTAATATTTTAAAAAAATACATAATTTTGGCTGGGGCGCTAGGATTCGAACCTAGGATGGTGGTACCAAAAACCACTGCCTTACCGCTTGGCTACGCCCCAAAGTTTTTTTGATATATCATAAAAAACGATATTTAAATAGTTTTAGAGAGAACGCACCAAAAACTAGGAAATCTCTTTTTAATCCTTTTTAAAGCAGTAATCCCTTCACTTTTATTTAAAAACAAGCCAAAACATGCTGAGCCAGAACCTGTAAGCCTTGAAAATTCACAATTATTCAAAAAATTTAACTCATTTATAATTTTTTTTACTATCGGGAACTTATTCTCAACTACATTTTGTAAGGAGTTACTTTCAAACCTGAGATTTTTAACTAAATCTATTTTTGAAACTTTTTGATATAAATCTTTATTTGAAATTTGTTCATATTTTTTAAACTTTGAATAGATTTTACTCGTAGAAGACTTAACAAAAGGAAAGATTATCAATAAATAAAAATTATGTTTAAAATTAAATTTTTTAAGACTTAAAAAGTTTTTTTGGTAAACTTTATTACCTTTAAAAAAGATTTTAATATCAGTTCCTAAATGCTTAGAGAAATAATTTATTTTCTGTTCAGAAATTTTTTTTCTTATAAAAAATTTTATTATCGTAGCTGCATTACTTGATCCACCACCTAAACCTGAAAAAACTGGAATGTTTTTTTTGACTGTAATTTTATATTTGTTTTTTTTATTAATAAATTTACTCTTTCTAAGTAAATCAATGCTTTTGGTGATTGAATTATTATCTATTTTAACATCTCTTTTAAAAATACCACTAAATGTAACTATATCCTTTTTATTATGGATTTTTCTAATTCTAATTTCATCATATAAATCTAGCGTAAAAATTAAAGACTGGATATTATGGTATTTTTTTTTGTTTATAATTTTGCCCACTTTTAGAAAAAGATTTAACTTTGCAGGTGCTCTTAAATAAAAATCTTTCATTAATGAGTTTTAACTACTTTCTAATCCGAATAAAATTTTTTCTTTCACTTTTGATTTGAGTTCATCCTCGGCCTCATCTGATTTTAAAACATTATTCCAGTAGTAGCGTGCCTGAATTTTATAATTATTCATCCACAAACAATCAGCGTAATGGTCATTAATGACCGGGTCTTTAGGCATTAACACTATGGCATATTCAAGATATTTCTTAGCTTCAGAAAAATTTTTTATTTTATACAGTGCCCATCCTAAAGAGTCCGTTATATAACCGCTATTTTTTTGAAGCATATTCGCTTCTCTCAACATTTGAAGAGCTTCTTCAATATTTATATTTTTTTCAACCCAGCTGTATGCCAAATAGTTCATTACATAAGGCTCATTTGGTCTAATCTTTAAAGATCTTATTAAATCTTTCTCTGCATTAGCCCATTCATTAATTCTTTCGTACGACATCCCTCTTCTTTCTAAGATCTCAGAATATAATTTTTGTTCTTGATCGATAGAAATCAAAATTTCAGAATATAAATTTATCGCCTCCTTATATTTTTCGTTACTCCTTAAAAAATTTGCAAAATCAAAAGTCTCATAAATTCCTGGCTTAATATTTTTATAAACTTCCGTTAAGAACTTAATAGAATTAGAATTTTCTTCTTTTTCCATAGAAGCAGCAATTTGTTTTGCAGAATACCATTTGTAAATAGATCCAATTTTAAATAATTTTTGGTAGATTTTTTTTGCTTCATCGTATTTTTTTAATGTAGTATAATTTTCTGCAAGTAGGGTGTCATATGACTCAAAACTAGGATTTAAAAATTTTGCTAATCCTATGTAAAAGTTTGACAGTCTATAATTGCCTTCGGAGGACATTACATTTGCAAAAATGTAAAAAATTTCTGCCATTACATGTGAGCTGTTTTTGCAAGAAAAGATATTTTTATTACTTTCTTTGTTTAAAAGGACATTTTTAAACTGATTTATTAATAAATTTGTAGGATACTTTTTTGCACCAGAATTAATTATCTCGAGGGCCTTATTTTTTTGTTTTTGATTATAATAAAAGTTTGACATAAAAAAATTGTATCTTGAGAAGTTAAATTTTTTATTTTCAAAAATTGATAAAAAATAATTTTCAGTTTTGCCTGTACTAAGGTAACAATTTGCAAAAGTTTTCTGTATCATTTCTAAATTATCAAATGCTTTATTGGGGAAGTTTATATTATTTATATCTTCTTTATTTTTTGACTCAGCTAATTTCACCCAGCTATTAAGAGAAATCTTCAAAACTTCAGAAAATATGTCTTGATTATATCTTGGTTTCAATTTTAAAAAGTAAGATGAAGCTTTATCGTAATTATTTGATTTAAATTCGTAAAGACCTATTAAAATATTGCTCTCAAAAATTGAATGTTTTTTTTTGTCTAGTTTTAATGAATACCTGTAAGCCTCATCAAATTTTTGTAAATTAATCAGAGAGTGAAGCAAACGAGAAGGGTACTCTTCGTTAAAATCCTCAAAATTATTTAACTTTTTGAAAAATTTTTCTGAGACTTCGTAATTATAATTATCGAAAGAGATGATGCCCGAAAAATAATTTGATATTTTTTTAGCGTCAAAATTGTATTCTAAAATACTGGCTTGTGCAAAATTAAATATACCTGAAAAAATAAAAGTATATAATAAAAACTTACATTTTAAAAAAAATTTTATCATAAAATGAAAAATAAATTAAATATTAAAAATAAGTTTTATCATAAACTCATAAATAATGAAGCAACTTACAATTTAAATTCTGTTAATAGATATAAAAAAAGTAAGGAAAAATTTGTTAAAAATGACAAATTTGGACAACTTAAAATACTTCAAAATAAAATAAATAACATAAAGAATTGTGAACTAAAAAAAAGTGCTACAAATCTGGTATTTTCAGATGGTAATCCAAGTGCAAAAATTATGATAATTGGAGAAGGTCCGGGAGCTAATGAAGATAAAGAGGGCAAACCTTTTGTCGGTAGAGCTGGCAAACTTCTTGATAAAATGCTCGAGTCTATAAAATTGAATAGAAAAAATGTTTACATATCAAATGTTGTAAATTTTAGACCTCCTCAAAATAGAAGGCCTACAGATGAAGAGGTAAATAGATATCTACCTTTTTTAGAAAAACATATAGAGCTAATAAATCCTCACATTTTATTATTGTTAGGAAGTACAGCATTAAATGCAATCATAGGAAATGAAATAGTTATATCAAAAGCAAGAGGGAAATGGATGAGAAAAAAAATTGGTAATATAGAAACTAATATTATTGCCTCCTTTCATCCAGCATTTTTAATGAGGCAGCCCGATCAAAAAAAGCATGCTTGGGAAGATTTGAAGATGATTAGAAAAAAAATTTCTGAACTAAAAATTAACTTAAATGTCAGATAAATTTTTTGCCGGTGTTGATGAAGTAGGAAGAGGATGTTTAGCTGGACCAGTTGTTTCTTGTGCTGTAATTTTAAAAAAAAATGTTAAAGAAACATTACTTCGTGACTCAAAGACGATTTCTTTCAAAGATCGTTTAATTATTTCAGATCATATTAAGAAAAATTCATGGTTTTCGATTGGCTCTGCATCAGTAAACGAAATAGATAAATTTAACATTTTTAATGCTTCGTTGCTATCTATGGAAAGAGCTATTAAAAAATTAAAAAAAAAACCTTATCTTTTCTTAATTGATGGCCAACATGCTCCTAAAAAAATAAAAAATTATAAAACTATAATAAGAGGTGACCAGAAAATAAAATGTATTTCAGCAGCTTCAATAGTTGCTAAAGTTTACAGAGATCTTTATATGATCAAATTAGCTGATAAATATCCAAAATATAAATGGCATAAGAATTTTGGTTATGGAACCTTGGAACATTTAAAAGCTTTGAAAAAGTTTGGAGTCACTAATTACCATAGACGTAGTTACAAACCAGTACACAACATCTTGTCTAAATAGGAATCAACAACACACAATAGACTCAATTTTTAAAAAAAAAAAAATTGACGGAAGATTCAATTTCGGGTTGAATTAAATTAAATATGAAATTCTTAAACAGAACGGTAAACGATGACTCCCTATCTGTCATAAAAAAAATTCCTGACAAAACTTTTGATTTAGTTTTTGCTGATCCACCTTACAACATGCAAATCGGAAATAAATTAAAGAGACCAGATAACAGTAAAGTTAATGGGGTAAACGATAAGTGGGATCAATTTTCTAATTTCAAACATTATGATAATTTTTCCAAAACCTGGTTAAGTGAATGTAAAAGAATTTTAAAAGACAATGGTTCAATTTGGGTGATAGGAACATATCATAATATATTTAGACTTGGTTATCATATTCAAAATTTAGAATATTGGATATTAAATGATGTTATCTGGAAAAAAAATAATCCAATGCCAAATTTTAAAGGTACTAGATTTACGAATGCTCATGAAACCTTAATCTGGGCATCAAAAAATAAAAAATCAAAATACACATTTAATTATCAATCATTAAAGTGCTTAAATGATGATTTGCAAATACGTTCGGATTGGAAATTCCCTATTTGCAATGGAAAAGAAAGATTAAAAAAAAATGGAAAAAAAATCCATTCAACACAAAAGCCAGAAGCTTTATTGCATAGAATTCTTTTGGCAACTACAAATAAAGGTGACTTGATATTTGATCCATTTTTGGGCACAGGAACTACTGCTGTTGTAGCAAAAAAATTAGGTAGAAGTTTTTTTGGTGTAGAAAAAGATAAAAAATACTTTATAGCGGCTAATGAGAGAATTAAAAATACTAAAATTATTGAAGATAATTACTTGGATGTTATTAAAAATAATAAATCTAAGCCAAGAATTCCTTTTGGATCTTTAATTGAAATGGGAATGATTAAACCTGGAACAATGCTTTTTGATCAAAAAAAGAAATTTAATGCTAGGATAATGATTGATGGTAGTTTGAAACATCAACAAACTGAAGGTTCTATACATAAAGTTGCAGCTAAAATATTGGGTGCTGAAAGTTGTAATGGATGGACTTATTGGCATTATCAATCAGGTAAAAATCTTAAACCTATTGATGAATTGAGAAATAAATTAAGACCAACATTTTAAATTCTTTGGTAAATATTTCCTAAATAACTCTTTAAAAACAGATCGCTCTTCATAACTTTTTTTAAAATAAAATTTCTTGTTTTTATCATTAATGGATTCGATAAGTGGAAGGAATAATAATTCAATTTTGACCTGTTGTTGACTAAACTAATTCTTTCTAACCTTTTTTTAAAATAAAGATCTTGTAAGTTTTTTTTATCTTTTGATAATAAACTAAACAACTCATATGCTGACTCAATTGATTGTGATGCACCTTGAGCCATTGTTGGTGCAAATGTATAAAAGGCGTCGCCTAAATAAAATAAGTTTTCATAAGTTGATTTATGTGGTTTTTTTGTTACATAAATTGGCCAATAATCTAACTGGTTACAAAAAAGTTTTTCTAAATTACTATTTTGAGAGAGTATTTCTTTTTTAATTAATAAATTTAGGTCTAATTTTTCTGGTAACTTTTGTCTTATGATACAAACTAAATTTAACTCACCTTCTTTATTAATTGGATAAATTACAATATGGGCTTTTTTGAGCATTATTAATGATATATTTTTTTTATCATAAGGAAGATTTTCGGTATTTGTAATTATCGTTCTTATTGCAATTGATCCATTATAAATTGGTTTGATATTATTATTCTCTACTGTAGATTTTGTATTAGAAAAAACGCCGTCTGAAATAATTATATAGTCTACTAAATCATTAGTATTGTCATTAAAATTAATTAATAATTTATTTTTTAATTTGGAAACTTTTTTAACTTGTTTTCCGAATTTTATATTTTTTGAAAATAAATCGCTTTTAAGCAACTCGATTAAAGTGGATCTTTTTAATGTAGTATATTTGTAACTTTCAGTATTAAACTTGTCTAAATTTAGATCACAAATTTTTAAATTATTACCAGAATAAAAATTTAATTTCGTAGGATTGAAAAAATTATTAGTATTTATTCTTGAGAAATTTATTTTATTTAAAATTGAAATACTATTTGGCGACAATTGTATTCCATAACCTTCATCAAGACTAAGCTCTCTTTCTCTCTCATAAACTTTTACATCAAAATCTGTATTCGTCTTTAATAAATTTGCAGCAGTTAAACCTGCTATTCCAGATCCGATTATTGCAATTTTTTTTTTCATTAGTATAAATGTTCTACTTGTTTAAATATTTTTTTTGTGAAAGTTGGTATAAAATCTTTCTTGCTTCTAATATAATACCAATTTAAATCTTTTGGAATTTTTTTTGAAAATTTATAATATAAATCAATATCTAGTTTTTTGTTTGAAATTGAATTTTTATAACTACACAAAAAATTCCAGTTTTTAAAATCTTGATTATTTGATCTTTCTTTAATAATAGGTAACTTGAATTCTTTTAAAAAACCTAAGCTACTGTTTTTTCTAAGAGCTATTTGTTTTTTTTTATTTAAATAACAAAAAATATTATAACTTTTCTTATTTGTTGTAATTACGCTACTTAGTTTTTTTGTGCTACCGGACTTATAAAACTTACAAATTTTCTTAGTTGGACAGATATTACAGCGTGGATCTTTTGGTTTACAAATTAAGGCTCCAAACTCCATCATAGCCTCAGCAAAGTCACTGTTTCTCTCTGAGATGAACAAATGTTTTTTATTTTTTTCAATTATTTTTTCAAAATTTAAATTTTTTTCAGATTTATTAATTATTCTTGAAAAGACCCTTTTAACGTTTCCATCCAAGCCTAATCTAGGTTGATTATAGATTAATGATAATAAAATATTACCTGTATAATCTCCTATACCAGGTAGTTTTTTTAATTCTGGTAAGGATTTTGGTAAAACTGAATTATTTTTATTAACTAGAATTTTAGCAGTTTTGATTAGGTTTTTTACTCTTCTATAATACCCTAATCCTTCCCAAAGTTTAAGTATTTTGTGTTGTTTTGATTTTGAAAGTTTTTTTAAAGTTGGAATGGTTTTAACAAATTTCACAAAATAAGGAATCACAGTTTTTACTTGGGTTTGTTGCAGCATGAATTCACTTAATAATCTATAGTAAAGCACTTTATTGGATTTAAATGTTTGGCGCCAAGGTAATTCGCGCTTATTATTATCATACCAAGTGATTATTTTTTTTGATAAATTAGTATTAATATGCATTACAAAAAAAATATAATAATCAAACCCAGTATTCTATTCAAGGTCTAAGACCTGTGTCTAAATCCCTTCCAAGTGGTCTAAAAACTATACTTAAAAAAGGGGGATATAACTATTCTTCCATAATTAACAATTGGACAAAATTAGTCGGAAAAAAAATTGCTGATGTTTGTTATCCTAAGTCAATTAAAACGAGCAAAGATTTAAAGGATGGAATTTTACACCTTAATGTAACGCATGGAGACCAAATTATGGTTGAATATAATAAAGCAGAAATTATTGATAAAATAAATACTTTTTTTGGTTATGAGTTTATTAAACAAATTAAAATTGTTTTGTTAAATGTAAAAATAGAAACTAAAAAAGAAAATTTTTTAAACAAAAAAAAAGAGACTAAATACCATAAAAAATTAAAGGATATTAATAATCCTGATTTAAAAAAAAAACTTGATAAATTAATAAATGCTTTCAGTGGAAAATAAATTGAAAAATTTAAAAGAAATAAAAACTTCTTTAACGTCTATTATAATTGTTTTATTTGTAACAATTTGCTTTTCAGCAAATTCTGAGGAAAAACTAAAATCAGTAGAATTAGGCGGTAAAAATACTAAAATAACAGTGAAGGTTTTTTCTTCGCTAACGTGTCCACATTGTGCAACTTTTCATAAAAACATTTTCAGCAAATTAAAAAAAGAATTTATTGACAGTGACGTTGTAAAATTTGAGCATCATGGTTTTCCCTTAGATTTGGCTGCATTAAATGCAGAGAAAATTCTGAGATGCATTAACGAATCAAAAAACAGACTAAATTTTTTAGATGAAATTTATCAAAAGCAGAATGAGTGGGCTTCTGGCAATGATATTAACAGTATAAATTCAAAACTGGTAAAAATCAGTAAGAAATACGGTTTAAATGATGTTAAAGTAGAAGAGTGCTTAAAAAATGAAAAGTTAGAAAACCTTATTTTAGAAAGTAGAATAAATGGAAGCAAAAAATATTCTATCCAATCTACACCGACAATTTTAATAAATGAAAAAGTATACAAAGGAAAAAATGAATATAATGATTTTAGGAGAGAAATAAAAAAACTTTTATAAATATGAACTTTAAGAAAATTGAACTAATTGGTTTTAAATCTTTTTTTGATAAAACAACCTTTCTTATACAAGATGGTTTGACAGGAATAGTTGGCCCAAATGGGTGTGGTAAATCTAATATTGTTGAAGCTTTAAGATGGTGTATGGGAGAAACATCTGCCAAAAGTATGCGGGGATCTGGCATGGAAGATGTTATATTTTCAGGTACATCAAATAAACCATCAAAAAATATATCTGAAGTTACAATAACAATAGATAATTCAAAAAAAGAAGGTCAAGGAAGATTTATAGAAATGAATGAAGTTTTAATTAAGAGAAAAATTGAACGTGACAAAGGATCTAAATATTTTATTAACGATAGAGAGGTTCGTGCAAAAGATGTTCAAACTTTTTTTGCTGATTTATCAACTGGAGCGCATTCTCCCTCAATAATAAGTCAAGGAAAAATCGGAATGATTGTCACAGCTAAACCGCAAGAGAGAAAAACTGTATTGGAAGAAGCGGCTGGTATTTCAGGAATACATTTAAGAAGACATGAAGCTGAAACTAGATTGAATGCTGCAGAAAATAATCTTAAACGTGCAGATGAATTAAAGAGACAACAAGAAAAACAATTAGAAAATTTAAAAAAACAAGCTGAAGAAGCTACACGCTATAGAGAAATTTCTGAAAAAATTAAATCTGTTGAGGCTGGATTATATTATCTTAAACTCCAAGAAATAAGTAAAGAAACAGATGAAATCAAGAAAAAAACAGGTGAAGTTGATATAGAAATGAGCTCGGTAAAAAAAGATGTAGACCAAAATGCAAAGTTAATTGATGAAGAAAGTAAAAAACTTCAACCATTAAGAGATAGAGAAATTGAAAATCTTTCTAAACTTCAAAAAATTAATCTAGAAATTTCAAATCTAAATGAGGAAGAAAAACGAGTAAAGGATTTAAATGTAAAACTGCTAAATAATATGAAAATTGCTCAATCTGACCTTGAGAGAGAAAGGAGCATATCTCTTGACTCATCTTTAAATGAAAAAAGAATATTGGAAGAAAAAAATGAGTTGATAAAAACAGAGAAACAACTCTTTGATATTGAAAAAAAATCAGAAATTAATCTTGATATATCTAAAAGTGAACTGAAAGATCAGCAGATTAAACTTGATAGTTTTTTGCAAAAAAAATTAGACGCCATTGATTTAGAGGCACAACTTAAGGTTCTTAACGAATTGGAGGAAATAAATAAAAATATTAAACAAAATTTAAAAGAAAATAGAAATCAAGAAGCGCATGAGAATCTAAATAGACTCGAAAATATGTTAAAAACGCAAATTCAAAATTTAGAAACAATAAGCAGAAATGACTTAAGTGTTAATCTAAAAGAATTAATAATAGACATAACTTCTTCACAAGAAAAATATGCTTTGTCTTTTGGTAAAAATGAAATGATAAGAAGCGATTCTATTAAAAGAAAAGAAAGAATTCAAAATATTGAAAAAGAGTTAGAGAACTGGAAGGACCTCAAAATTAACTCTGAGAAAATGATTTTAGAATTAGATAAAAGAGTCAAAAAAGCTGAAGATGAACTAAGTGAAAATCAAAAAAATCCTGAAAAAATAGGTATTAATAAGGGTCAGAATTTGCAGAATCTAGAAAATACTAAAAAACAAAATGAAGAATTAAAATTTGAAATCGAAAAAGTTGAAAGAAAATATGCGGAAATGAATGATAATCTAAAAGTGGTGCAAGAAAAATTTGCAATTTTAAGAGAAAATAAGGCTAGATTAGAAGCGACTTTAGAGGGAATAGATCAAAGAAAAATGGATATTATCTATATAGCAAAAAACGAACTTAAGATCGAAAATATTAATAATTTGTTTGCTCTTACAGACTTAAAAGAAAACGAAAAAATACCAACTGTAAAAGAACAAGAGGATAAATTAGAAAAAATTAAAAAACACAGGGAGTCTTTGGGCTCGGTAAATTTGAGGGCTGACGAGGAAACCCAAAAATATAGAATTGCAATAAAAAAAATGGAAGATGATAGAGCCGATCTTGTTTCTGCTATTATAAAATTAAAATCAAGTATTAATGAATTAAATCAAAAAGGACGTGAAAGACTCCTTGATGCATTTAATAAAGTTAATAGAAAATTTAATGAAGTTTTCACAAAATTATTTAATGGTGGAAATGCAAAGCTTGAACTTGTCGACTCTGATGACCCTCTTGAAGCTGGATTAGAAATGCTGGTTTCACCACCTGGAAAAAGATTGCAATCTATAACTCTTTTGTCTGGTGGCGAACAAGCACTAACGGCGGTATCCTTGATTTTCGCTATCTTTTTAACAAACCCATCACCGATTTGTATTTTAGATGAAGTTGATGCACCTTTGGATGATGCTAACGTTACAAGATTTTGTACGTTGCTTGACCAACTCATTTCGATTACGAAAACAAAATTTATAATAATTACCCATCACGCTTTAACAATGTCAAAAATGAATAGGTTATATGGTGTTACAATGCCTGAGAAAGGGATAAGCAAACTTGTTGCCGTTGACCTTCAAAGAGCAGAAGAACTAGTTGCATAAATTGCAAATGAGCGATTTAGAAGAATTAAAAACTCGCCTAAAAATTGCAAAATCAAAGTTGCAAAATGCAAAAGGTGAAAAGGATGGAAAAAAAGGTATTTTTATTGGAAACGCTTTTAAACTTGGAACTGAACTTGTTGCAGCCGTGATTGTTGGGACAATTATTGGGTTTATTTTAGATAGTTGGTTTGATACTAAACCAGTATTAATTATATTATTTTTTCTTTTTGGTGCTGTTGCGGGTATTGTAAATGTAATAAGAGCAGCAAAAAAAATGCAGAAGTGAGGTAAAAAATTATGGCAACAAATCCGATGCATCAATTTAAAGTTTATAAAATTGGTCCAGAAATTGAGATATTTGGAATAAATCTTTCTTTTACAAATGCTAGCTTATTTATGATTATAAGTGCTTTGCTTGTATTTGTTTTGCTGATGTTAAGTACTAAAGAAAAAAAGTTAATACCTAGTAAAATGCAATTTATTGCAGAGTCTTTGTATAATTTTATAGCTAAAATGATAAGTGACACAGCTGGAAAAAAAGCAAAACCTTATTTTCCTTTTATATTTAGCTTATTTATTTTTATACTCTTTTGTAACATGGTGGGAATGCTACCCTACTCATTTACTGTAACAAGTCATATTATAGTTACTTTGACATTTGCTATATTTATTTTTATAGGTGTCACAATTTTAGGTTTTTTTATTCACGGTTTTAAATATTTAAAGATTTTTGTTCCAAGTGGTGTTCCAATAGTTTTGCTTCCTATAATTAGTATCATAGAGATTATTTCCTATTTGAGCAGACCTGTGAGTTTATCAGTGAGACTTTTTGCAAATATGATGGCAGGTCATACAATGCTTAAGGTTTTTGGGGGTTTTGTTATTAGTTTAGGAATTGTGGGAGGTTGGTTGCCTTTAACTTTCTCAGTTGCACTTACAGGATTAGAAATTCTTGTAGCATTTTTACAGGCTTATGTTTTCGCGATTTTAACGTGTATATATTTAAACGACGCATTAAATTTACATCATTAACAAAAAAAAGGAGGAAATATGGAACTAGAAGCAGCAAAAATGATCGGCGCAGGTCTTGCCGCTATTGCTTTGGCTGGTGCTGGTGTAGGTATCGGATTGATTTTCGGAAACTATTTATCTGGAGCTATGCGAAATCCATCTGCAGCACAAAAACAATTTCCAAATCTACTTTTGGGATTTGCTCTTGCTGAAGCTACTGGTCTTTTTGGATTAGTGGTAGCTCTAATTATACTTTTTGCATTTTAAGAAGTATGATCAGATTTTTAATTTTATTAGCTTTTCCCACTTTAATGTGGGGAAATCTACTTGCAGCTGAGGCTGGTATGCCTCAGCTTGATCCGGAGTATTGGGCGTCCCAAGCCTTTTGGTTAGTCATTACATTTTCAACTATATATATTTTAATTGCAAAAATATTTATTCCAAAAATTAAAAGTAATTTAGATATGCGAGAAGATAAAATTAGAAAAAATCTTGAGGAAGCAAAATTATTTAAAGAGAAATCGGAGGAAAAACTTAAAGAGTATAAAGATATAATTAGTAAAGGGAAAATAGAAGTAAAGAAAATTCTTGCAGCAAGTAGACAAAAATTAAATGAGGATATGCTTGCTAAAAAGATAGAAATCCAAAAAAAAATTGAAAAAGAAACTATCGAGGCAGAAAAAGAAATTAATAAGTTTAAAAATGAATCTGTGGTTAAACTTAGTCAAATATCTGTTGGGATTACCTCTGATATTATAAAAGATATTTTTGGTGATGATTTAAACAAAAGTAGTGTCGAAGCTACAGTAAATCAATCAATCAAGGATCTTAAAGGTAAAAATTTATGATAATAGATTCAACATTTTGGGTTGCGATATCATTTTTAATATTTGTTGGTTTACTTTTTTATTTAAAAGTTCCTCAAAAAGTTGATAATTCTCTAACTCAAAGTATTAAAAAAATAAAAGATGAAATTGAAAACGCAGAAAATCTCAAAGATGAGGCAAAAAATATATTGAGTGAATATGAGTCTAAAGTAAGTAAATCAAAAGATGAGATAAAGAATTTAATTAAGTCAGCAGAGCAACAAGCTGAAAGAGATATTATAAAAACAAATAAAGAATTTCATATTTCGTTAGAAAATAGAAAAAGAAATGCTGAAGAAAAGATTAGGCAAATGAAATCTAAGGCCATTAAGGACCTCAAGGATACTGCGGTTAATATATCTATCAACTCTGTCGAAAAAATCATTAAAAACTCAATAGATAAGAAAAAACTTGATAAAATTTATATATCAAGCATTGAAGAGACAAAAAAGATTTTAAAAAACAAATCTATCTAGAGTAAGATCCATTAATATGACAAAAAAGGTAATTGTTGTCGGATCAGGATTCGGCGGCATCTCTTCAGCTCTGAGGTTAAAAGCTAAAGGATATGAAGTTACATTAGTTGAAAAACATTCTGATTTAGGTGGAAGAGCGCGGGTATTTAAAAAAGGAAACTTTACTTATGATGGGGGACCTACTGTTATAACTGCCCCTTATCTTTTGGAAGAATTATTTTCATTATTTAACAAGAATATTTCGGATTACGTCAAAATAGTCCCTTTAAATCTATGGTACCGTTTTGTATTCAGTGACGGTAAAACTTTTGATTATTCAGGTCATGAAAAATCAATGGAAAAGGAAATTAAAAAATTTTCTGAAAAAGACTACGTGGGATATCACAAATTAGTAAAATTTACTGAGAAAATTTTTGATAAAGGTTTTACTGATTTGTCAGATAAACCCTTTAATAATTTATCTTTCATGCTCAAACAAGTTCCAGCTTTATTAAATTTAAAAAGTTATAAATCTGTTTATGGATTAGTTTCCAAATATATATCAGATGAGAAGCTTAGAAGAGTTTTTAGTATGCATCCTCTTTTAGTAGGTGGAAACCCCTTCACTACTACATCAATATACGCTCTTATTCTTTTTCTAGAAAAAAAATGGGGTATTCATTATTCCATGGGTGGTACAGGGAGTATAGTAAGGGCTTTTGAAAAATTAATGCAAGAGGAAAATATTAAAATTATCAAACATGCCGAGGTTACAGAAATTCTTTTAGATAATAAGAAAGTTAAGGCTGTAAAAATTAATAATTCTAAAGTTATCAATTGTGATTATGTTGTGTGCAATTCAGACCCACCAAACGTTTACAAAAATTTAATTAAATCTAAAAATAATTATAACTTTCTATTCAAACAAAAAATGAAAAGGATGGATTATTCAATGGGACTTTTTGTTTATTATTTTGGATCAAAAAAACAGTATAAAAATGTAGCGCATCATACAATTTATTTTGGAAAATCTTACAAAAAACATTTGGACAAAATTTTTGAGAAAAAAGTCCTTTCGGAGGATATTAGCTATTATCTTCATCGACCATCAGCAACAGACCCTAATATGGCACCAAGTGGCCAAGATGCTTTTTATGTCCTTGTTCCAGTTCCTAACAATTTATCAAACATCAATTGGTCTATTGAGGGTGAAAAATTTAAAAATTTGGTTTTAGATAAAATGCACAGATCAGTTTTACCTGATATAAAAGAAAATGTTGTCTGTGATTTTTACTTAACGCCTGACTATTTTGAGAATGATTTAGCAACATTACATGGTTCGGGGTTTTCAATACAGCCAAAATTTTCACAATCAGCCTATTTTAGATTTCATAATAAATCAGAAGTTTTTGATAATTTATATTTTGTTGGAGCTGGAACTCACCCAGGTGCAGGAATGCCAGGAGTTATCTCTTCAGCAAAAGTTTTAGACAAAATTTTAAAATGATAACTAAAAATTATTTATCTATTTATGCAAAATCATTTAATTGGTCAGGTTTTTTTCTGCCCAAAAATGTTTATTTTCAATGTTCTGTGTTGTACGATTTTTGTAGGACAATAGATAATATTGCTGATCAAAATGTAGATTTGGAAATCAAAAAAAAAGAGTTAGAGAAATTCAAAAAAAAATTTGAAGAAAAAAATAAAAATGACATTGTAATAAGCAATATGTGGAATTTAATGAATGAAAAAAATATTTCAAAGAAAATAGTCGATGATCTATTTGATGGAGTAAATTCTGACCTAAAAAAAGAAGTAAGGATTAAAACGGAAAAAGAATTACTAATTTATTCCTACAGAGTTGCTGGAACTGTAGGATTAATGATGGCAAAAATATTTGATGTTAAAAAGAAAGAGTCTTTACAAAGAGCTATAGATTTAGGAATAGCAATGCAATTAACTAATATAGCAAGAGATGTTGTTGAAGATGAAAAAAAAAATAGGGTATATATAATTAAAAGTTCAAAAGATATATTAACTAGTATAAAAAATACAATTATAAAAGCTGACTCTTTTTATGATAGTTCTTTTGAGGGTATAAAAGATATTCCTCTTAGTTGTCGTTTTTCGATAATTGTTGCTAGAAGAGTTTATAGACAGATAGGTAAAAAAATTTTAAAAAAAAAGGATATTATTAGCTACCAAAAAGCTGGTAAGATTTACGTGTCTAATTTTGGTAAGATAGTCCAAACTTTTTTTTCTTTAAAAGATTTGGTAATTCTTTTTTTTACTAAAAAAAAGAAGCATGAAAAAGAAGTAGAATATAATTTAATCAGTGAGGAAATAGGGTTAAATGAAAGAATTTGATTACGTAATCATTGGAGGCGGTTGTGCAGGTTTGTCTCTAGCCTATGAACTTGATATTCATAGTAAACTTGATGAAAAGACATTAGCAATTATTGAGCCAAGAGAAGATTATAAACGAGATAAAACTTGGTCATTTTGGAAAGTAAATCAACATAATTTTGATGATTGTATAAAAAACAGATGGAATGAATTTTCTATAAAAACAAATTCTGGATCAAAAATTATTAAATGCGAAAAGTTTCCATATGAGAGCATCGATAGCGGACTTTTTTATAACAAAATTATTTCTCAGTTGAAAAAAAATAAAAATATACATTTTTTTAAAAATATGAAAAATTTAGATACAAGTAACTCTTTTATATTTAATAGTTTGCCATCCATAAGTGAAAATACTGAATCAAAACTATGGCAACATTTTCATGGAGTTGAAATTGAAACAAAAGAAACATTTTTTAATGAGAGTATTGTTAATTTAATGGATTTTAATTGTGAGCAGAGGAATAGTGTTCATTTCTTCTATATTCTGCCTTTTAGTAAAAATAAAGCAATGATCGAGACTACATGGCTATCTAAAAATGATAATTCACTTAAAGATTATAACTCTCAAATAAAGATTTATTTAAATAATTTAGGTATCAAAGATTACAAAATTAGTTATAGAGAAGAGGGTGCTATTCCACTCTTTTATCCAGCAAACAAAAAAGAGCAAAATAAAATTAATATTGGGACAGCAGGAGGTATGACAAGACTTAGTACAGGTTATACTTTTTTAAATATCCAAGAACATTCAAAATATATCCGAAAAAATATTGAAAATATTAAAAATGCAAAAGTTTATGAGATTAAGAAAAAATATAAATTTTTAGATAAAATTTTCCTAAGAGTTTTAAAAAAACATCCTGAAAAAATGCCAAGTATATTTTCAAAAATATTTAATAGTTCATACAGTACTGCTATTAAATTTTTATCGAATAAAAGTAATATATTTGAGGATATTTCAATAATTTTGAAAATGCCGAAATGGATATTTATAAAGTCAATTATTAATTAAAATGATAAATAAAATATACGGCAAACATACATTCTGCTTTACATTATTGACAGTTGGATTATCTATTTTTGCTTTAATTGGAAAAAATTTTTTTTCATTTACAAATGATCTAATTATTTTATTTATTTGTTTATTTTTAATTTTATCTATAGGAATTTCGCATGGAGCATTGGATAATTATAAGGCAAACAAATTACTTACGATTTATAAGTTAAAGAGTAAGGCTATATTTTTTGCTATTTATATATTTATCTCTGCCTTAGTAATTTTTATTTGGAATTTATATAGTTCCTACGCCTTATTGGCTTTTTTAATTGTTGCTTCTTATCACTTTGGGCTAGAAGATACTTCGTTTTTACACAAAGGAAATTCTTTTTTAGATCACATTTTTTATTTAATTAAAGGATCGCTAATAATATTTACGCCACTTTTTTTTCATTTTGACGAAACATTAAAAATATTTGAAGTTTTAATGGTAAGTAAAATATTTTTAACCTTCCTTGAATTTGAGCATTGGATAATAAATGTTTGTCTTTTTATAAGTATTTTAGGTTATTTTTATTTTATATTCAAAAATCAATTTAAAGACTTCGAGATTTTATTATTAGATATGTTGTCAATTATAATTTTAAATTATATTTTTTCACCCTTGATTGCATTTACAATTTATTTTTGTTTTCTTCACTCAATAAGACATATTATATCTTTGTCATATGAGCTTGATAAAAATGACTTTTCAAATGGTGTAAAGATTTTTATTAAGAAAGCTTTGCCTTTAACATTGGTAACGGCAATTTTATATTTGTTTGCAACCTTTGTTTTATCAAAATCCTATGGTTTAAATGATGTAATTATTAAAGTAATATTTATTGGTTTGGCGTCATTAACATTTCCGCATATATTGCTAGAATATTTGTTAGAAATTAATGAAAAACGAAATTAAAATTTATTTAGCTGCTCAAAGAGGTTTT
>MDTA01205215.1_pt1 | contig 19519 bp, 31 predicted proteins | sample 811151 | NCBI WGS metagenome assembly MDTA01 (sample SAMN05326648, study PRJNA326480) | marine metagenome | isolation source: seawater | place: Indian Ocean: South | collected 2010 | reverse complement strand
GACCGCCTTGTTGACCGCCTTGTTGACCGCCTTGTTGACCGCCTTGTTGACCGCCTTGTTGACCGCCCTCCTGACCGCCTTCCTGACCGCCTTGTTCACCGCCTTCTTGACCTTTTTGAGGTGGCGGGTTGTCATCTTCAGGTTGGTATTGATGATAGGCATTGTGGGTGGTTTCAAACGGCCATCCTGCCTCATTTACAGGCAAGCCAATTTTAGGGTAAAACCTTGATGGAACATACAATTGCTTTGCTCGTCTAAAGACCAAAAGAGAGTTTTTTTGGTCGCATAACTCGTCACCGATTTGAGCGTTGATGCGAACGTCAGCACAGATATTGGAGCAAAAGCTATGTCCCTCAATGATGTTGATGCAATCCCCATTTAAGATGTGCCCTAATTCATGGGTAAGACCTGCTTTCAAAATAGGTGGATACCAAATGGAGAAGAAAAATGATGAATTTAGCCCAATGCGATAAACTTCAAATTGTCTATCCCAAAAGCTATAAATCGTTTCGCTTTGGGGGTCGTATTTCAGATATACGTCAGGTGGTAGATTGACTACCTTCCGACAAGCGGCCCAATACATTGCTCGTTGCCCTTCATCAAGAACGGGTAGCATACGGGCATAGTTTGCAGGTTGGTCCGAAGCATTGATAACAGACATCGGGACAGGCATATTGCGTTCGATTTGAACCAAATACCAATCCCACCACGCCTCAAAATCTTCGTAGGGCGCATCAGGTATGTCTACAATCATGGACATCACTTAATCTTGTTTAAGAGATTTGCGTGTTGTTCTTGGGAAATTTGCTTGTTTTTCAACAAGAAGTCTGCAAACCCTTTGTACGCCTTTTTGTAACCTAATTCCTTCAAGGCTCTGAAAATCGGTTTCGCAATTTGTTTGTTCTGTACAAAGGCGTTTTTGACATTAACAAGAGTAATCTTCTCAAGTGCATCTTGACTCACTTCCGCTGAATCTTTGGCAATCTCATCTTGTTGAATATCCGTCTTTATGAACTCATTCAGCCAACGAGTCAACTGATTTTTTTCATCAAGGTCTGCCCTGTGTCCTGCAATGAATTCAATTGCCACAGGATAGAACTTGTTGACGAGAGGTTTCCGCGCAATCGTTTCATTACTCTCTTCAACCAAACTTAATAGCTTTCTCATCCAATCAATCGCTTCTGAATTGTTGGATACTTCAGCGGCCTCTGTTTTCATTTGAGTCAGTAGAATTTTTGCCGCCATGTCTCCATCGCCATCTGCGTCATTGATTGCTTCAGAAATCATTTGCTTCAGAGCATTCATTTTAATTTCCTCTCGACTCTGACCTTCATCTGAAGAGAAATACGTGGCTCCTTGAATTGCAGAGGCCAAACATTTGTAGATGCCTTTTTGAAATTCGATGCTATCCGCACCATCCATTTCATCGTCCACTCCAAAGTTGTTTCTGATGATTTTGAAAAGCGCAGTATCGGCAGTCCTTTGATACAATTCATCTTGTGTTGCTCTCTGACCTTGGGCAATAGAGGTCAAATCGGCTTCATTGATACCTCTGCTCGTAAGAATATCCAAGAAGTTTGCTTTGATAAAATTGTACACTCCATCCTGTTGATTGAGCATCGTAGGTAAGAATCCAAACTGCCATTGTAGATTGACTTCGTTCAATAATTTGAAATCGAGGTCTTCCATAAGAGCGGAAGCATTGGACTTTTCTGTAACCTCTTTCAAACACTCACGCATTGCAGTCATTTCGACGGGGGGACTTGACACCATCATTACCTCTTCCACAATCACATGACAAAAACGACGGAATAAAGCGTCTTCAATGTTGTCCGTGGCGTTTGCAATTCCAATAATGCGCGTATCTAAAAGCGGCATATCCTTTTCAATGGCCTCATCAAGCGTCTTTTTGACTTCTTGGTAGTTAGCCCCCATAGTTACCTTTTGAGGCACCCCTGCCCCCTTTCCGTCATTCAGGGTGCGCATCGAGTATTCTTTAATGGTGCGTTCTCGGACAATATGCAGAAGAGGAGCGTATTTGTCTTGCTCACTTTCATCTACTTTGTCCAATTCATCTAACACAAGCCAAAAATTCCCATATCCAAGTAATGTGCTCAAGTAAAGGCAGAGGTCTCGCACATCATCGCGGGCAACAAATGCCTTACCCTTTTCAATGGCTTCACTCTCCAACTTGAAAATTTCTGCGTCTGAATACAATTCTCTTTGAACGTTCATCGCTTTGTTGTTCAAAAACTCCTCTGACAATCCCTCGCCCAATTTCGCAAGTTTCATTCCTTCAGAAGTCGTCGTTGAACTTTCCCATTCCCACACAAACAATCCTTCAAAAATGGCATTTAGTGCTTCAAAGTTTTTGCCTGATAGACATCCCTCTTTGTCACCATCGTAGAATTCATTGATGTAAGTTTCAAACAATTGCTTGCCCTCTTTCACATACGCTTCAATTTTGAATGTATTTGGGAACCAATTCGGCTTGTAAAATTCAAGTGTGTCCGCACCTGCTCTCTGCCCTGTAAGACGGGGCAAACCTTCAATGTTTGAAGGTTTTTCTGAACCGATGTACAACATTGATTTCGGCATCCTCCATCGGTTTGCCATTTCAATGATAGAATAGGACTTTCCAATTGAGGACTTGCCAAGCAACAAAAAGGGAATGTCGTACCTGATAAGTTGCTTAACGAGAAGAATTGTATCGTCTCCTGAAAAAACTGAATCTGTCATTAGATGTATAGTTGGAAGATGTGGTATTTGATGTTCGGCAGAAAAGAGACCGAAACCATTCCGCCCCTGTCAAATTTGTACTCTTTGCCCTCGACGCTATCACAATCGAACTTAACCCCACCACCCTCTTTTTGATTTAATTCACTAACAATTTCGCAAGTCGTCATCTCTTCGCCTTCAAACTCGTATGTTTTTTCTGAAGACATAGACCTTTTGTTGACCACGCCTTCTCCACCCTCCATTTCTACCATGTGGTCGTCTGCCACTCGAACGGGGATTCCACCTTCTTTATGGCTTCTGCCTTTCAGCAATTCTCCGAGATAACGCTTGCTCATTTTGTATTTTTGTTCAAATTCAAGTCATGGCATCTCAAATTCCATCCCAATATCTTGATAGCAAAGGCCGTGCTTCAACGTTTGGCATTGGGCTTTTCGCGCTCACAACTTTCGTGCTAATTTACCAAATTTATTTCTATTCAAAGTTCATCGCAAACCTTGAAAAGAATTCAGATATTGAGGAGCGCATAGCACGTCTTGAAAGGCTCAATCAAGAGCAAACAGGCGTTGCCTAAAATACATTTGTTATCCCCAAAAATGCACCTTACAGGGACGGAAAATAGTTCTCGGTAACGAAGTGCATCTCTCTCATTTTGTCCAACGGGAGGTAAGCGACATTTTCGATACGTTCTCCACCTGCGCAATTGAATGGTGTTTTCTGACTTTGCACTCGTAAGGGCATCAAATAATTCCCTTTTTCATCCGATATTTTCCAAAAGAAGATGCGTTTGTCGGGAATCAGGACCACAAAGATGAAGAAGGGGCACTCAAAGGCTTTTGAAGCAATCATTGCCCCCTTATTGATTTTGTCGAAGCTAATCATGTAGGAACCCAACTGCTTCAACTTGTCAAAATTCATATTTCGACTTTTTACCTCTACACAACCTTTTACCTCTCCATCTCGAATAAGAACGGCATCAATCCATGCCTTTTCAAACTTTGATTTCGACGATGAGGCAACTTCGCATTGATACTCTTTGGCAATGATGTCAAGCGCAGTATCACAATACTTATCATAACCCCTTTTAAGGATAGTTTTTGTCTTGTTGACGGGCAGGACGAAATCTACTTGCTTCATGATTTTCCGAAATCGATTGAACTTTGGCCCTTACTCGTTTTGTGCATAAGCCGAATCTTGCGACATATCAAGTCGGTAAATGACCTGTCGCCGACAAACTTTGATTTAATTTGAAATGTAACCTCTACTTGGTCGCCCAAATCAAATTCCTGCAATCGCTCTTCCCAATCACCAAATAAGGTAAATGCTATTTCTTGACGTGGTTGATTTTTGTACTTCTTGCTGATTACAAGCGTGTTAATCCCCTCCTTTACGGGGTAAATGGTTTCTATTTTTCCCACTAACTTCATCTAAAGCCTCCTTCAGCCCGCAATCGCAAGACATTTTTCTTGGCAAGGAACCATAAAGAATACTGCTAACGGCTTCTGCTTCTTCCAACGAATACCGAAGTTGTGCTTTCTGCCCCTGAATAAGAATAGGAGCAACTTTTTCCATGAGAAAACACATCTCACATCGCACATCCAAAGGGCACGTAAAAGTTTCCTCCAAGGCTTGCCACAATTCGGGATGTTCATCTGCAATCTCTTCAAACTTGGTCCACAGAACCAACCTCTTGTCCTCGTTCTCGGGTAGCTTCAGGTCTATCATCTTCCATTTGATTAAGAAGTTCACCTAAATCTAATCCGTCCCGAACTAATTTTTCGAATAATTCTTGCACTACAAGCAATTTGCATTTTGTCAGGACCCTTTCTTCAGGGGTTTTTGATGAATGCTCTGTAATTGCCTTGATTATCCTCTTGCGGGTAAATTCATTTTTGACTTGCGTCAATGCCTCTTGCTTGCAAATGCTTTTTGCGCGTTGCAGAATATCCGCCTTTTGTTCTTTGGTCAAATTGATAAGTCCTGCATCTACGAGAATGTCGTAGTAGACATGAACTTGCCACTCGACCTCTTCTTCATCTCCATCTCTGAAAGTTTCCCAAATCGTCAAGAGCGAATTCACTCTCATTTCTTGTAATTCCTGCGCAGAGGGTTTATTGGCCTTCTCCTGTGCTTCTCGTTCAATTTTTTCGACCTCCTGTCTATACGATACGATATGCTTGCCTCTGTGCTCTTTGTATGCGTTCAAAATTCCCCCTACATACAGACTGCTGAAGTTTTGATAGTGATTGGGGTCAATATCTAATTTGCGGGCAACGGCAAGATTGAAAGCATTGACGATTTCGTCCAAGGTGAACTCTGCAAAATGTTGTTTGATAAAGAACAATATGAGTTTCATTTCTTCTTTGTCAGGTGCTTCCTTGATACCAAGAAATTTGCACCACTTCAGGAGAACAACATAGACACTTTGCCATCCTTCCTCACCAAGGTCCCTAATCTTGTCGCTAAAAGTAGCTTTAACTATCGTTTTCGTCTCCTTTGTCAACTTCAACGAATTCAGTAAAGTTGATTGTTCCTGCTTCGTTAATTGCGTTGTCGTATCGCTCTGCTTTTGTAACATGATTGGAAATTTTTTGGTGCAAGAATAGTTCGGGATTCTTTGGCATTTCGTTCAAGTAACTATCAAATCTGTTTCCGAAAAGGGTTTCAGGCCGCAAGTAAATTTCACGTTCTGTCCCTGCCCACACCTTGCATTTGTTGTCAATGACCTGACAAAAATCTTTGTATGAGTATCCCTCCTTGATTCGGGCATCTATGTATTTGATTGTCTTCTGATTTGTAGGTCTGTATCTCTTGCCTGTTTTGTCGTTCAGGTAATCGATTATTTCTTGTCGAACACTCTCGTTCGTGTTTGGCTTTTTCTTGGGTTTTGCTTGTCTCACCTTTGGTTCAACTTTGTCCCAAGTTTGTTTCACCTTTGTTTCAGGTTTTTGCCTAACTTCATGAAAACCAATTCCTCCTCTGTGCCAAACTTGTCCCAAGTTTATTTCATTTTCGTCCCAAAATTGTTTCACCTCTTCCATGTGTCTATAGAGGCTTGAACGACTCAAATTGTGCTTGGAGCACAAATCTTTGAATGAGGCAAAGTAGGGCAATGTGTCCAAGTTAGAAGCTATGTCTACCCACATGGTAACATACCTCTTACGCTTGGCCGAAACCAACAGATATTTCCAAAAATGAGAGGTCATTAGAAGCCAAAGTCGTCTTCATCATCTTCTGTCTCATCATTTTTTTTCGACCTCAATTCCTCCTCTGTTTTTAGATATTCTTCCTTTCCCTTCAACTCCTTTTCCACTTTTTGATATTCCTGCCAAATGTCTGCTTCCCTGTCTTCAGACCATTTTACGTGCTCTTCATATTGCTCCACTTCTTTGTCATGATTATCATGTTGTAATTCCTCTGTAGGCGTTTCATGTGACGTTGGCACTCTACGTTGTTTATGAGGCAAAGGCTTGGCATCGATTTCAACCAAATCATTTGGAGTCACATCCAACGTAACGCAGAGTTTATTCAGAGTTTCAATCGTCATGTTTTTACGCTTACCATTCGCATATTCGGTAAGGGCATAATACTCGATTTTCAATCCTCTCTCATGAAGAGCACGTTCTAAATCTTTGACTTTCCATCCTTTGTCATGCAGGATTTGGTGGAGTTTGGTTTTTGCTTCAAACATGGGTTCAATGATAGGGGTATAAAAAAATGGGGGCCTTGTTTTCGTTTGTAGGGTGCGCAGTTGAGAAAGCATTGAATTCCAAATGCTCCCAAGCCTCGTCATAGGTCATATTGTCTCGGTTGATATGAATGTCTACCATGGCGGAAACATCATAGACTGCACGGGGATTCGAGCCTACACTATGACCTACTAAAGCCATTTCATATCCATCATATAAGATTGCATTCGCTTGCGACAATACGGCAAGCAACTCATCATTGTCATCCCTTACCTTTCGCATCTTCAATTTGTTTTGCGTACCATGCAATCGCTTGTTCATCAAAAGAGGGGTCTATGTTATCGTATCGATGCAAACAAAAGGCGGCATAATCTGTTGTTAGAACATGGCCTTTGAATTTGAATGAATCTTTACCCTTTTGAGCGGCTTTGTTGAATGCTTCGGCTAAATCGTTGTAGGTATCAATCGTCAAAAAAAGATTTGGTTTAATCTCAAATTGATGTTTGGCGTACTTGACCCGTAAAAGAGCAATGTCCGCATCTGATTTTTTCTTTGCTTTGGGAATGAAAGGCATGGTCGCAATGTATGTTTGGGGATATATCTTTTCGTGTGTAATGTAAGTTCGTTTTGAACATGGGTGTGTTCATTTCTCCACATAGGCTACGTCCATTTGTTTTGAGTAGAAAATGTATTTCTCCTCTCCTGTCTTATGATTTACCCAAAAAACACGATTTGGCTGAATGTTGGAGATGTGACAAGTGTTTTTCTTGTGTTCAAAACCTAATTCAGAAAAGTGCGATTCCACCAATTCAAGGCTTTCCTTTTGAATGTAGACGCAATCAGTAAGCCACATCATAAAATGATGCTTTGGTAGCTTTTCAATAGTGCTTTCCATGATTCGGGAAACTTCATTGATTACTGCCCAATAGAATGGTTGTAAGTCATGGTCTTTATCGTCCTTTTTCATACCATGGCTCTTGCCATATTCGTAATGCTCGATGTAAGTTTGTTTGTTCAGACTCCCAATGCTTGCAACCAACCCAAGTTTGCATTCTCTTCTTTTTTTCCATCCTTTTTGAAAAAGTTCTTTGCTGATAAACCCAAGTTTATGGGCCGTTACCCAATAACAAGCATTCAAATCGACTTCGTGAAGCGTCTTTCCTGATTCAGCCGCCTTCTTCAAATTGTTTGAGTTGAATTTCACAACACGCACTCCCTCCACGTATTCGGGCACAGATAACCCCTCTTTTAACTGCTTACGAATTTCCCTCCTGACCATAGGAATGAATTCTAACCCCTTCATACGCTCATCATTTTCGTAACCAAAAAAAAGACGCTTACGAATGGTTGCTCCGTATGCGTCTAAAAGATGAACTATGCGGCTATTACCGCTGAATTCCACCTTAAACGTGGCCTCATTTTTTTTCAAATCGGACACGTAGTCATGAAAATCGTTGATGTGTCCTGATTTAGGCATTAGGTATCGTCTTGTTCTTCTTGCTCTTCTTCTTGTTCAAAAGACCACTCTGCTTCTCCAAATGCTCTGTAGGCTTGTTCAATAACCCATTCAGTATTTGTCTGAAGGGCTTTCAGATTGCTCAAACAACTTGCGTAATCTTGGACAGGGTAGTATTGATTCAAAAAAATCTCTTCAAATTCTAATTCTTTGAAAAATTTGCTCTCCATCTCAAAAACCATGATGATGGCGTAGTAATTCAAAATCGGTATCCCAAATGCGCTCACATCGCAAGTGTACACATCTTCACCCATCCTTATGGACAATTCATGATAAACGTCAGGTAGTGGTAAATCCATTGATGAAAGAATCGAGCGTTCCAAAATAGAACACCCGATTCAATTCAACTCGCCTCACACTCTTTTAATATCAAAAGTTCTTAACGCTTCTCTCTCGTGTCCTCTAAATAGTTGATTCGGTCTTCATATTCCCAATCTCTGTAATCTATGTCTGACCCGTCTATTTCAATGTGTTCCAATTCCATGCGTTCATAAGGATACTCTTTGTCTTTCAGGCAATCATCGATGTACTTTATGATTGCCTTTTCGATTGACGAAGCATCATCCATTGTGTGAATGTTGAAAGTTAAACTTACGTTCACCCACCCTTTTCCTGATTCAAAACCCATCACTTTACTTCTGTCGTTTCAACCTTATCCACAAACCATTCGGGCGCAGTTGCTTCAAATCCTCTATCTGTAACTGCAAAATCACACAGGCTTGATGGTATCCAAAAACCTTCATTTCGAATTCCCAACTTGACTAAATAAGCCTTTGGGGTCGCAACGACAATTTCGCCATAATCATCCATGATGCCGTGAATCAAAACTTCTTCTCCCTTTTGAGGTTTCATGATTGTGAGGGTTTGAGGGTTAAAAATTTGTTGTCAAATCGATAGGAGTATCCATGTTCTTTTGCAAGAAGTGCCAACACATATCTAAACTCAACGCTATACTCCTTGCCTTGATAATCAAAGGATGTCTGACTTTGCAAAACTGCCATATTGCATTGTCGGACTAAAAGGTTGTATTCTTCACTTGTCATGAGTGGGGGAAGTTGAAAAATTCTTTACTCTCTCCTTTTCCCACTCATACTCTTCGTAGACAATTTCTAAATCAGCAAACCTGTCTGCAACCATTTGTGATGCCTCTTTCATGGCTCTTACATGAACAATTGCTCTCTCCACAACGTTTGAACCCTTTTCAAGGTCGGAAAGCCGTAGCAAGGACAAACTTCCTAATTCATGGATTTTTAGAAGAGTGTCTTTGTAGGTCGCTTTGAACTCAATCTTCTTTTCATCAACTTTTGACATCCTTATTGATTTTGGAACGTAAGTAGGCCCTTGTAATCATTTCAGGGCTTCGAAAAAATTGTCTACTTGTAATATGGGTTTTGTTCTGCTCTGCAATGAGTCGTTTTGCTTCGGGGGACTTTGAATTCCACCATTTGAATGCCTTTTCTCTTAACTCATCACGTTCCATCAATTCAAATGAATGAATTGAACTTCTCCAAACATCCGAAAGGGTATGCCTTCAGTTGCTTGAGCGTAAGCGAGAGCCAAACGCACTCTGTACATACGCTCTTCATGCACTCGCATTCTTTCAAGGTGCTTCATTTCCCACTCGATATGGTCTAAAATATCCATGGGCACAATGTAATCAAACTTTCAAAAGATTGTGAGCGATAGATTCAAAATGTACGGCCCGCGTTAAATTCTCGATTGCCAATTGTCTCTTGAAGGGCGCATTTGAACTGCTCAATTGCTCATAGCGTTGACGACACTTCTGTGCTTGCGTCAACAACTGACTCTTCATCAGGGCATTGTTTTCTTGAATGGTCATAGTGCTTGGGGTTTGATTTCAAATGCAAGTACGGGGATAAAAGCATTATTACCAAAGATGCACTTTGTTACATACGAACAAGAGAATGTGCAAAACTCGAAATTTTGTCGTGGATGACTTTCTCCCAATCCTCCTCTGAAACCTTACGGGTGTTGGGGTTGAGGTTGTTTATGCACAAGGATGGCAGTCCATTTGGGCGCACAGGCACACGAGAACTTACGATGACATCTTTTTCCATAGCACAAGCGGCATGGTACAACCCTGTGTCATTTGCCACTACAAAAGCGGCGTGATTCAAAATAGACAAAGAAAAGCGTATATCATTCAAAATAACCCTACAAAGGTCATCAAAATAAGACATCTCCTTTTTTGTGGTTTTGTAATCATAATCGTTACCCAAAAAAATGACATCGACATCGAATTCATCTGCTACAAATAAAGTTGTTTCCAACATTCTTCGTGTCATTTTCTTTTGGTCTTCATATCCAAATCCACTTTTTGCTCCTCCATTTAGAAGAACGAAATATGGTTTTTCTTGAATTTTGGAAATATCAGGTATGTCAATGTATGGTTTATACTGATTTTGAAATTCCTTTCCTGTCATTTCTCGAAACAAATAAATGTAATCGTCCTCTAACGATTTTGGATGCCACTCGTGAAATTGTAAATAATGGTTCGGGTCATCGGAGTAGTGATTTTCCATGTCCAAAAATTCAGCATCGACAAAACACTTTTTGATGTAATCATTTTCAATTTTCACTCGAACAGGTCGGTTTGTTATTCGGGATATAAATTGAAGAGCGGGAGTTGTATGCAAAAAATTGCCCAATCCCGAAGGCCATTTCAAAATTGACTTTTCGTGGTACAAGTTCATTTTCATGCTTACTTTCGTTTGTAATCTTGAACAATGGATATTAAGAAGCTATCAAAGGACATCGCATCCGCATTAGAAGACCATGCGCTCATTGCATGGGACCAACAGGGAAAGACCGCAGAAATTGTCTCCTCATTCGTAAATGAGTTCATCAAAAGAGAAATAAGAGAGTTTTACGATTGACGTAGCAACTCACGCAGGTGCTTGGTAACAAGTTCCGCTCTGTGTTTTTGTGTTTTGACCCCCAATTCACCATTCACAAACATCCGATATGCCTTTTCTGCGTGTTCTTCGCGTAGGTCGTCGTTCCATATCCATTTGTCTATGGCCTCGGCAAGTGCGTCTATGTTGTCTTTTTCAACCCAAATCAAAGCGTCTCCATACAATTCCCTCATATATGGAATGTCGTAGCTTAACACAACACATTTTTGTTGGATTGCTTCGGCAGGGGGTATGCCCGACCAATGTTGAACGGCAATCTTGCTTTCGGCAAAAATTTTGACCTTGTTGTAGCTATTCCAAGAACCTTTCGAATCAATTTCAACAGAAGGATGAGTCATACCTACTTCCCCTCCTATCAAGACAAATTTGGGCTTCGTATTGCTTCTTTCAATAGCCTTTATAGTATGGTCTACTCGTTTCTTTCCATCATTAGCCCGTGCAATTGTGGCTACTGAATTTGTCTTTTCTGCCTCGAAAGGGGGATATTCAGGACAAGCAGGATAGCGTAAAAAGGCATTGTCAAATTCAATTCCAAATTTGTCTTTGATGAAATCAAAACCACCTGCCGTCTTTCCTACCGCCAAACTCACGAGGTCAGCCGTTTTCATTGCCTCCAAATTCTCCAAATAGGTATGAATCCGTGTAAGGTCAGTACGCTCGTTGAATTCTTCTTCCCATCCTTCTTCTACTCGATAAGGAGGTATCCATTCTCCATGCAAGTAGCAAGGCAAAGCGGCTTTTTTCGCCAAGCGTCGTGCTTTCGGCAAAGAACCTCCTCCATCCATGTCGCCCCAAACCAAATCGTATTGTCTTAAATCAATGTCCTGCGGGACGGGGCCAAATCGCAAAGAATACATATCAATGGAAATGTCATCATTGTTGTTGTCAATGAATTTGGCTAAATGCTCGCTTGGGGATTCGCCATAGCTTTGACCACCTGACGTGAGAAATAGGATTTTCATGATGGCAATCTATGCTCGATTTGCTTATCTGCCAAACCTAATCTACTTTCGAGCCATCATAGTGATTCGGTTTACCGAATTAAGATTTCATTCAAACGGAAGGGAGGGCAAACGTGCCCTCCCTTCTTGTTGTCTTTTGCGTTCATGTCCCGTGTTTGATTTTGTAGTCTTCAAACTTTGACATCAAGTGCTCTTCTTGCTCCCTCGGAAGAGTAGAATGTAAATTTCCCTTGTCTATTGGTAAAAATTCAATCATGGACATTCCGCGCCATTTGTGCAACCCCCTTAACCTTGTGAGAGAACTTACCATCATTCTTTGTTCAAGGTGCTGAAGCCTGATATTGACATCTAACAGGGTGTCATCTTTGTAAATTTCGATTTCCCTCCTTTCAATCATTAAACCTCTATCAATTTTGTCATCAATCAGGTGGGTCGTAACCCCTTGGGGGATGTCATCTACAATGGCCCACTTCAAGGTGTCAAGACCTCTATTTTCAGGCAAAAGTCCCGAATGCATATTCATAACACCGATAGAGAAGTTTTTGAATGCGACGGGTTTCAAAATTCTTGCCCCCAAAATGACCCCAACATCCAAGTCGTATTCTCTCACCAACTCACTTGTTTCATTGGAGTTGTGAACTACAACCTCATAATCAATTTGATACCTTCGCGCAATTTTTTTTGGATGCGTTAAATACAAGTCCTTTGGTGAGGTTCTAATTTTTGATTTCTCAAATGACAATTCAACAGGGTCAGCCGCCATAATGACCTTTGGCTTGAAACCTGACAACACCAAATTGTGAATTCCTTCCTGTGTTTTCCAATGAGGAAAATTGTATGCAAAGACTCCGATATTCATTTTTTCAGGGGGTTTGGTTTTGCTTTACTTGCTGAATACAAGTAATTGATTCTTTTCTTTCTCAAAAGTGAAGCCGATGTCCACGCAAAGCGCAATGGTTTGAGCATCAGGAATCAAATTGATGTGTTCCTCGTTGGGTGTTTTGCCAACGTACAGATACATCATTCCGCCCTTGCGTAACAAATCAAAGTTCAATTCTAATGATTTTTTCATGACCTCAAGCGGCGTATGCTCATAAAAGTCCAAAGCCGTGATGCTATCAAAGGATTCTTGAGCGAAGTCCAATTTTGAAGCATCTTGTATGCTGATGTCTACGATTTGCGGAATTAACTCCTGAAGCGGCTCAAAGATGTTCCTACAATTTTCATTGAAATCAATTGTGTGAATTTGAAGGTTGGGGTAAATCTGCGAAAGCCAAAACAAACTTTTGCCCGTAGAAAATCCAAGGTCTAAATGAATGTTTCCATCTAATTCGAATTCTTCGAACCAAGAATCAAATCTGTATCGATAAAAGTTCTTCGTTGCATAGTAATTGCGCAAGTATTCAGGACCATCGCATTTCATAAAGAACTCTGCGTCGTAGTACGTGGCATACCAATCATTCAATTGTTCATCGGGAGTATCATCGATTGTTTGCCTTCTTAAATCTGAACTGATTTTGGAGTTAGGTTGGTATTCCCCTTTACCATGGTATTTATTCATGTCTCAAATTTTTTCGAGGAGTTCATTCATTTCCTGTGCAAGATGTGGCAACAACTCTGAAAAGGCTTCTGACGACATCAATCCTTGAATCGCCTTTTTTCGCTCTTCTGTAATGCCCCATGTAGCACAACCCTCAAATTCAGGGTAGGGTGGTCGATTTGGACTAATGTGAATACCCTGTATTGGCCTCACGTTTTTTCCCTCGATAGAACTTGGAAGTCCATGGACAGGTACAATCAAATCATAATTCACAAACTCGTCATGATAGTAAAAGGGTTGGTCAAAGGGATGAGTCTTCTTTCGCAATTTGTCCTCTTGAACTACGTTTTGAAAATATGATTCAAGATTCTGCCGCCATTCGGAAGAATAAAATTCCGATGTCTTGACGCAAAGTGTACCACTTATCTTTTTGTGTTGCCCACGTTTCAATGCAAAATAGGTGTCTGATGGCTTCTCCTTTTCCAACTCGTCAAAGTCCTTTACAAGATGATTCTCGACGTGCATCAAATCAATGTCGGAAATTTTCGTCCATTTGCTACGGAAAATGGGTTCAGTAAAGAATCGTGAGGTTGACCCGCATGGCAAGATGTTGAAATACTTACCCTTGAGGGGATGGATTGCAAATCGATTGCCAAATTGTTGTTCTAAAATTTTTAATCCCCCCGCATTTGATTCAATAAATGAATCGTAATTCTTCAAGTGAACTTCCACCCTTACATCTTCATTAGAGGCCAATGGGAAAAAGATGAAAGGCAGAACAAATTTTTCATACTTCTCGCTATCCAAAGCGGAAAACAACGTCAAATCGGATGCTTTTGTTTGGTTTTTGCTCATAGTCACGCAAGGTAGTCAAGGTAGATTCTTAAAAAAAACGTCAAGATACTTGACTCGTATGTAAAGTTCTCTTTACATTAGCATCAGAGTTTAACCCCAAACCCCTTTCTCATGTACAATACAAATGAGCAACCCACCGCATCCAAAGTGCGCACAATGCCCGACCACATGGAGTGGACACAGAATGGTCTGACCCACTTTCTTGGAGGTCTTGAAGAGAAAAATGTAGAAGCCTACAAGCGCGTCATTTCTGATAATGACGACAACAAGGTCATGGCCTTGGCTCAAGTCTTGAACATCAAAAATGTCTTGATGAAAAATGTATCAGAAGCGTGGGATGTTTCTGACAACCATGCCATCAAAATCATCGGATGCTACAACCGCTACAAGACGGAGGCAGATGACCTTATGTCGAAGTATTATGAAGAGGAACTTCGGAAGTTGTGTGAGAAGACCAATCATGGCGAAGAACTTGCAATAATGCTGATGAATCTGTGATATACCCTCCCTCGTTGAGAAAGCCGACTTTTGGTCGGCTTTTTTTGTACCCTGTCGGGTCAATTACATTGAACGCAACGCGGAACGTCATTGAAGCCATTTTCCCACCCTGTATGGCAACGATGCCTCACATTGCGGGTGAATGGGTCAAACGTGCTTCCAATATCAATAAAGGTCACATCAGGACGCTTTTGAAACCATTCCTTAACCAACACACGAGCAAGGGGTCCGCAACTGATGAAAACAACTGCCCCTGATTCGATTTTTTCCTCATATCCATGAAGCATTGCTTTGTGCGCCCATGAGTCCCTATTGGGAATAAACTTGGTATCATAAACCTCAAACGGCAACTTGGAAACATCTTGGTCATCCCCACTAACCCAATAGACCTTTTTTCCCTTCATAGCCGTACCGATATTGTCTACAAAATTCTTCCAATTGCGATTCGTCATGACAACGGCACACTTGACGTTTGATTGGTCAGGTACTTTCCTCATCGCTAACTCATGGTATTCGGGAAAGCATTGAGAACAAGGAACACCTACGAAATAGTTTTTCTGCTGATGCTGAATGGCTTCAATAAGGGATTCTCTTAATTCGCGGGTGACTACTTGGTCTCCTCTTGCCGCGACGAAGCCTTCTTTCGAGATGCCACCCATCTCCCCATCATTAAACCGAGAAAAAGCAAAAGGGATGTGAGCATCGAATCGCGTAAATATCCAAGACAACTCTTCGTGAATCATCGCTCGAAATTACAATCTAAATATATTCAAACAAAAAGGGCGGCCAAAAGCCACCCTTTTCACATGGTTTTGAAGGATTTTAGGACCCTCCTGATGCGCTATTGAATCCTGCAAGGAATGCTAACAAGGCGTTTACTCCACCCGCTTGGAAAGCGGCCAAAGCCGCTTGTTGACCTGCCGAATAGAAGTTTGTCATCGAATTAGGTAACATACCGCCCGACTGCTTTCTGAAAGTAGAAATACCTGTTCCTACCCGCCTTCCTCTACGTTGGAAAGAATCAACTGCTTCTCCTACTCCTGTAACCCCACATGGATTGTTGTCAAGTGCAGGATTTACTGAAATGTTGCAGTATGTGTTGCCTTCTGTGTCAACTGAAGTGTATCCACCAAATGGCCCAACTACGTGGGAAGGTTCTCCCATGGAGTTGTAGCATTGGAGTGTGTCTTGACAATTGTAGGCCATGTTACCTTCTTATTATTGACCGCCTTGGAACCCTGCGAGGAATGCCAACAATGCATTGACTCCTCCTGCTTCAAAGGCCGCCGCCGCCGCCTCTTCTCCTGCCGCGTAAAAATCGGTGCCGCCTCCCTGTCCTGATTGCGAGTGGAAAGTATTCCGACCTGAATAGGCCATCATGCCCATTGCAGTAGCCGCATTCTGAACCTGTCGAGGGGAAAAGGGTCTGCGTCTACGTGGTGATTTGTGTCCTGCCATTACTCTATTGTTTTCGATTGATTTCTGTAATAAGTATGTCCGAAAAATACGAACTTTTTCATCGACATTTTTCAAAAACATAGAGACTACGGATGTACTCTTTCAGTTGGTCCTTTGGTTTCCATCCCAACAGAGTAAGGGCCTCATTAGAAACTCGAAGGGTTTCTCGGTAGTTGCCCTTTTGATTGTCAATGTATTTGATAGATGCCCCTGCATACTCTTCAAACCACGAAGCGACCTCTCGCAAAGAATGGTTACTTCCACACCCCAACTCCCATGCGTCCAAATCGTGCTCGCCTTTTTCAAGAACCATGATTTGTAACAACGCTTCTACAATGTCTCCCACGTAAGTAAAATCCCTTTTTTGCTCGCCATCCCCTACAAGGGTAATTGGTTCTTTGAGTAAGACCTGTTTTCGCCACAAGCCAATGACTGCCGCCCACTTGCCATACAGAATTTCGTTTTCTCCATAGACATTGTAAAATCTTACGATTTCTGCGTCAAGGTTGTAGGTGGTTCGATACATCCTTACCAACTCCTCACCAAGATGTTTCGAAGTAGCGTAAGGGGATTGATAGGGATTATGATGACGAGAAGACGAACCTGCGTAAATCAACCTTGCATTTGTTTCCCACGCATACTGCAAAATGGCAGAGGTAGAAGCGGTGTTGGCTTCAAACGTTGTGTGTGGTTGTTCAAAGGAAGGCTGAATACGAGAAAGCCCTGCAAGATGGAAGATGACATCAAAGTGAGAAGACAATGCTTTATCTGATTGCACGAATTCTTGCACACTTGCTAAATGATAATCACATCCTGAAATGTGGTTGATTTGCAAGCCTATTGAATAGTCATCAACGGAGGTCACGTCATGACCTGATGAAATGAGTTCTTTAATGAGATGGGAGCCAACAAATCCTGCCCCACCTGTTACCAAAACTGACTTGGATGAGCGGGTCAAATCAGTTTTGTTGTTTTGTGTCAAGGTAATTCCTCAAGTTGTAGAAGAGAGTGGCCCCTGCAAGTCCATAAAGAGCAACCTGCTCGGCTTTTGAAAGACCTTTTGCCTTAAACGCCACGTAAGCAAGGAAAGGGGCAATAAGAAAAACATCCACAAGTCGAATCGCTTGCGATTTGCTTACTTCACTACACTTTTCCTTGGTTTCTTGCGATACAATCATCCTAATCTTTCCACTTTTTTAGGGGCGGGTTTTGTTGCCTTCAAAACAACACTCGCACCTATCAAACCCAAAACCGCACCTGCAATCGCACCAAAAACTCGTCTCTTGCTTACAAGCGCACCCACAATCGTTCCACTTCCAAGACCTATTAACATCCCGTCAATCCCACGTTGAATAGAAACTCTTCCCATGTCGGTTTTCCTTTGGCACTAAAATACGAAGCATTTTTTGCTCGATTTCACCTGATGTCGTGGTTATTGTTGTCGTGTTTGCAGTAATCCTTGGGAGTCCCAAATCGATTTATCCTGCGCATTAAAACCTCGTGGTATCCTTTCATGCCGTGGCGGAAGGATTGGTACTCAAAATGCCCTGTATGGCATCCAATTCCCGTCTGATAGGTAATCATGTCAAAGCACTCAATACCATTCCGTAGGCTTTGCTTCAAAACCTGATTTCGTTGGGCCTTATTCATGCTCGGTCAGCTTTATCCAATTCGTGCTTGGCAAAGTCCTTTCGCTCGCCCCAAACTCTTTTTCTCAAGTTCAAAGCGAAGTTGTAACCCTGAAGGGCACGATTCATTTTGGACTCGATTTTGTCGTATGCAACCCCTTTGGGGAAATAAAGGAGTGCCCGACGACACTTCTTGGCTTCATCAAGGCTTTCGTGTGCAAGACGGAAGGTTGACTTAAAGAACTTCTTGTCCTCAAAAAGTTGAGGTACTACATATCCGAAGTCAGCCAATATCATGTACGCAATGCTTGTCGCCTTGTCGGCATCATGTTGCTTAACCACTTCCAAAGTTCGAAGTGCGATGCGAAACTGCTCGTCCACGAGGAGTTCGCTGATGGGGGGGTTGTAAAAACTCATGTCACAAACGTAGGAGGGGGTTTTGCATTCATTTTGCGAAATCACCCTCTACCCCTTGCAAAACCTGCAAATTTGGGCACAAAAAAAAAGGGGCTGACACGAATGTCAGCCCACAAATTCAAATCTCTTGTCCTTGTCAATTTTGCCCGCACACCTTCTTGACATTTGATGTCTATTCATGCCATTGGCTTGAGCCGCTTCAACTACACAATCCCATATTTCACCCGTCTCCACATTCTTTACCTTTTTCGACATGGGATTTTTTGCACCTTTCTTTCCAATTTTGTGACGGCTTGCCCAAAATTTCTTACTTGCCTTTATGCCCTGTCGCATTCTTGCTTTATGCTCTTCCGTCCGCTCATATTTCGTGGCCTTCAAGAATCGTTCTTTGGCGATTTTGGCTTTACGCGATAATTCTTCCACGGGGTCTTTCCCTTGTGCGATGCATTCAAGATACTTGTCTTCCCTCATAAGACCCCACTCCTTTTGTATCCATGTCTCTTTGCTCCCACGTAGCACTTTTCCAACGTGAGATTTGTCTACCCCATAAAATTCTGATACTTCCCGATACCCGTAAAAAATGACATCTCCTGTGTGTACATCAATGATGCGATTCGCGTAAGGGTCGTCCTTTCCTTTTGCTTGTTCCGTACCCAAGGGTGTCTGACCTCCTGAAGTTCGATTGACAAGAGGCCCATTACCATGTTGCTTCCGACCATACTTCGCAATCAATTCACGTTCGAGCACGTCAGCCTCCTTCAATGTGATGTTTGCCTTTACAATTTCAATTGTCCTTCCGCATTCCTTGTAAATATCCTTCCACTCTTGTGACCGATGCCAAGTGTCCTTGGCGCGGTTGTAAGTTCGCCATTTCGATTGTTTGCCAAGTCCGACGTAGAAGGGCGTATTGTCCGTCGCCTTCCGATGGACATAGACTTGGTAAAGGCCGACTATGAATTCAGACATGGTGGCAATTTCGATTCGCCCCTGTACCGATTCAAGAAAATCACGGACCTGTTTTCCACATTCCGTTGTATGCTCTAATCACATTTAATTCACATCCTGACCGCTCTTCAAGAAAGCAACCACCACAAGCGCATCCACAACCCGCCTAACCATTCTTTCACCCGCCACGTCCAAGGCGTATTCCCGATATTTCTAATCGGTCTTTTCGGTCCTTTCGCTCCCGCTTTCCCTTTCACGGATTTGCCCGACAGAGCGAACCGCCCCTGCCTGACTGCCTTAACTGCCTCCGTAGTATTCGGAAACGCCTCGTTTATCTCT
>MDTA01066554.1_pt1 | contig 19519 bp, 14 predicted proteins | sample 811151 | NCBI WGS metagenome assembly MDTA01 (sample SAMN05326648, study PRJNA326480) | marine metagenome | isolation source: seawater | place: Indian Ocean: South | collected 2010 | reverse complement strand
TGAAGAAGATAATATTGAGGTGAATATCATAGAATATTATGATGAAACCGAGAGTTATTGTAAAGAAGAGTTAAACTATATGAAGAAACCCTGTTGTCCTAAAATGATTAATAATATTTGTGAACACAAGCATAGAACTCTAAATATTTGTAATAAGATAAAAGATATGTATGCTTTGAAAAGAAGAATCTTGATACTTAGTGATAGAAGAGATCATTTAGATGAGATGTTGAAATGGTGTAACAATAATGTTTGTCCCAGTGGATTGTATGTTGGGGGTATGAAACCCAATGAACTAAGAGACTCACAAGAAAAAGATATAATTTTGGGAACATTCTCTATGGCTGCAGAGGGTATGGATATTCCTAAATTGAATACCATTATTTTATCATCTCCTAAATCAGATGTTGTTCAAGCAGTTGGTAGGATTTTAAGAGAAAAACCTGAAGTTAGAACTCACAATCCACTAATCATTGATTATGTTGATACTCATGATAACTTTGGGGTCTTTCAAAGACAATATACTAAAAGATTAGCATTTTACAAGAAGATGAAATACCAAATTAAGATTCATAAGAGTAATGGTGAAATAGAAGATGTGAAACTTACTAAAAGAGGAAGAAAGAAAAAAGAAAAGGTTGAAATATATGAAACTGAGTGCTTGTTTTAAATAATATATATAATTATAAATGGTTAAAAGATTAAGTAGAAGAAAGACTATGAAAAGAAAGAATACTTTGAGAAGAAAGACTATGAGAAGAAAGATTACTTTGAGAAGAAAGAGTTCTAGAAGAAAGAATACTTTGAGAAGAAAGAATATTAATAAAAAGGGTGGGAGACCGAAAAATATGATTAATCGTTATTTTTCACTAAAAAATTGTGAAGGATATTTTTCAACCAGTAATAGTAATCCTGATTATAAGTTTTCAACATATGATCATATTGATAATATAACATATAATGAAAGTCAAGTAAAAACTTATTATATATTAAAAATTAAAGTAGGCGATAATTATTATACCGCCACAAAAACTTATTCTGAATTAGTTAGTGATTGTGATAAATTATTTTCAGGTTATCCCTTATTAAGTGAAGAGATGAAGAGTATATTAGAAAAAAACTTTTCAAAAATTATGGACATTAAAAAATGTTTGGAACGTGTAAAAGCCATTGAAAATGCTATGAAATATTTAGAAATGAATATATTTTCAATATATTCGGATTCGGATTCGGAAGTTGATAATATAGAGAAAAAATTGACAAGTAACGGTTGGGAAAAACAACTCTGATTAAGTTTATATTTAAAGATATTATTCTAAAGTATGAATAAATGAATAAATTACTTTTTGATATTCAAACAGTTCAATCATCGGCTTTTAGAACTCTTGTTGAAGCTCTTAAAGATATTTTAACTGATTGCAATTTCATTATCGATGAAACTGGAATAAAATTGATCGCAACAGACAACTCTCACAGTGTTCTTATTCATATGAAACTTCAATCAGAGAACTTTGATATTTATGAATGTAAAGAAAAAATTACAATCGGTATTAATATGAATAATCTTTACAAACTTATTAAGACAATGTCAAATAATGATACTCTTGGATTATTTATGTGTGAAGAAGATACTAATGTTTTATGTATTCGTTTAGATAATAAAGATAAAAATGCTTCAACAGTTTACAGACTAAATCTCTTGGATATAGATCAAGAGAATATTAATATCCCCCCTGCAAGTTTTGATACGGAATTAACTTTACCAAGTGGTGATTTTCAAAAACTTATTAGAGATATGATGAATATCGGCGAGAATGTTGAGATAAAGAGTGTAGGTTCTACAATGTATTTTTCTTGTAACGGAGATTTCGCGAGTCAAGAAACAATATTATGTGAAACCAATAATGGATTACAATTTTCACAATCAGCAAATGAAGATAATCCTATTCAAGGTATCTTTTCACTAAAATATTTGTCATTATTCACAAAATGTACAAATATGTGTCCTTTGATCAATATGTATATCAAGAATGATTATCCGCTAATAATTAAATATTCTGTGGCAAATCTAGGAGATATTAAATTATGTCTTGCTCCAAATATGAATGATAATGAATAATTATTTGTTAATAACTATTTGTGAATAATTATTTGTTAATAACTATTTGTGAATAATTATTTGTGAGGTTTGATTAATATGTTTTTATCAGAAAATAATTTACCATAGTCTTTATACAAATCGCTATATTTTTTTACACTATCTTTAGTCCAGATTTTAATTATATTAAACTCTTTTTTAGGACTAATAGATATTCCATTAATATTATTTACATCTTTTAGATAAATATCTTCTGTAATGATATTAAGTATAATATCATTCCATTCTTTAACAACACTTTTTCCTGAAATCTTAAAAGATAAAGAACAACCATCTATATTTTCAGGATCTTCCCATATAGGGAGTATATCACCTTTCATAAGAAATAACATACAGTTTTGTAAATGTATCTTTGAAAATGAATCTTTTAAGATTTCATAATCTCCCAAATTATGAATCTCAAATAGTTTTTTATAGCTTTCTTTTGTCCAATCATTATCTGTCACAGAGTGAAACCATAATGTCCAAGAATACTTAGTTCTCCATTCTTTATCTGAAACTGTAATATCTTCTGTAGTTTCATTCATTATATAAAGATATAATATAAAAGGATAAATATCTTTTAAATAATTATTCTCTTATAAAATTATAACCCACTGAGAAATAATTGTCAAATGTAGTTTTTAAAAGATTTCCTTTTCCTTCATATATATAGTTCCATTCACTTGGTATATATAATATATCTCCTCGTTCTAATTCTACTTTTAACGACCATTTCTTAATTTTTTGAAGTTCTTTCCCAAAGATGTCTTGAAAATGCTTTGGATTAAAAAGATAAAATGTAATTTTTTCACTACTTGTATAAGTTGTCATATTATGCACTGATTTTAATAATACCGATTGGATATTTTCTCCATAGAGTGAAAGATATGAACATCTATTTGTTGTAATTTTATTCTCAAAAAGATTGAAGATTTTTTCAGTATTTATATCTAAATCCTTAACAATTTTTTCATTTTCATAAATATAATATTTATCTTTTAATTCTTTAAAAGATATATATTTCCCCATATCATAAATCATATACCCAGGATTTTTTCTTAGTAAACTTTCTTTATCTAATGATTCATCATATATATTCTTTAATAATAATGGAGATAAGTTTTCTATCTCGGATTGTATATTTATCCTATTAATATTATCTTTTAAAGTTAATAAATCACTTTTAAGATTATAAACGTGAATATTTCTTATTTCTAGTATACTTATAACAATATATAAGATAAATACTATCTTTATTAATGTTGTAATCATAAATCTATATAAAGAAAGGAGACAATATAATATTATAAAATAACCGAAATGTCAGAAATGAGAATGAATGGACGTGTTAAGTGGTTTGACAGCAAGAAGGGATATGGATTTGTTGTAACAACTGGAGATTCAACTGATGATCTTTTTGTTCATTTCTCTAATATTCATACTTCAGATGAAAATACTTACAAGAAGCTATTCCCAGGAGAATACATCAGTTTTGTAAAGAGTCACGATGAGGATAATGATCGCAATGAGTGCGTAGATGTGAGAGGTATTGATATGGGACCACTTATGACAGAGAATAATGAGTATCGCTTTAAGATTTTCAAGAATTATAATTACAGTAATTCAACTAATGATAATACTGATCCTGAAATTGCTGAAGTTCTTGATGATTCCAAGAACGATGAACCCGAACCCGAACAATAAATTTGATAACTATATGTACAATATATACTATAAAATACTATAAAAAACACAACAAGATGAAGCTAAGAAATGGAAAAGAGTATTCTTTAACTCAGAGTAAAAGCAAACCAATTTATGATAATTATATAGATTTTGATCACGCCTCAAAAATGTGGAGAATGAATAAAATCTCAATAGGTGAAGGTTCCTTTAAGTATAAAATATATGATCTTAGATTTACTAATCTAAAGAAATAACACCAAATATATTATGAAAGATACTGATATGGGTTTAATATATGAAGAATATCTACAATATCACGATGAATATACTAAGAAATACGGAAAGAAAACTATTATTTTTTTACAAGCAGGATCTTTTTTTGAATTATACGCAACATACAATGATAAACAAGAATATGTTGGGTGTGATATGAGTGTTGTAATTGATATTCTTAATATACAAGTTACAAGAAAAAATAAGAAAATAAAAGAAATTAATATTCATAATCCACTTATGGCTGGATTTCCAATTCATTCTGTGAGAAAGTTTATTGATAGGTTATTAAATGAAGGTTATACAATTGTTATGATTGAACAGGTTACAGAGCCACCTAATCCTGAAAGAAAAATTACTGAAATAATTAGTCCGGGTACTGTTATTGATGCTTTTAATAGTCATGATAGTAATTATTTAGTCTCAATGTTCATTGAAAAATATAAAAGAGATAAAGATATTTATTCAGTAGGATTCTCAGCAATAGATATTGCTACAGGGAAGAATTATGTTCATTCAATCGTAACAAACAAAATGGAACCCGATTATTGGAAAGAAGAAACTTTTAGACTGATGCAACAGTATAATCCCAAAGAATGTATTGTTCACTATTCAAATGATATTCATTTTACGAATGAAGAATTAGGACAACTTTGGGATATAGATTCATCTCTTATTCAAAATAATTGTCACGGTTTCCCTGAGATTCATAATCTTTCTTATCAAAATGAGTTCTTGAAAAAGATTTTTAAAGATACTGATATGTTGACTCCCATTGAGTATCTAGATTTTGAAAGAGAAAATGAACTACTTTTGAGTTATCTTTTTATGATTCAATATGTTTATGAACACAAAATCAAGAATATTATGGAATTATCAAAACCAATAAGAGTTCAGGATAAGTCTCATCTTATACTTAATAATAATTGTATCCGACAATTAAATATATCTGATAATTACTCTTTTTATAATGGGAAAAATGATTCATTACTTACTATTATTAATCAATGTAAAACAGCTATAGGAAGACGATTATGTAATGAAAGAGTTCTTTATCCTAGTATTGATAAAGATATTATTGATAAAAGATATAATCTTATTGACATCTTTCAAAAATATGATGAAGAAAAAGATGAATATGATTATAAAACTATTCGTAGAGGTTTAGTTGGTATATATGATATTGAAAGATTACATCGTAAACTTCTCTTGAATATTATTTCTCCAGTAGAGTTTTACAATTTAGATAGTTCTTATAACAAGATTCTATCATTAAAAGAACATTTTATGAATAAACACTATTTTGATTTTTATGATAATCATAAAAGGACATATGATATTATAATTGAACTTGTTGATTTTTATAGGAATATCTTCAATATGGATAGTTTAGAAAAGTTTCAAAATACTAATCTTATGGATACATCTCTATTCAAACGTGAAATATTACCTGAAATTGACTGTCTTACAGATACAATTTCTGATAATAAATCAATCCTTGAAAATATTGCAAAAACACTCTCAAAAATGATAGATAATAAGAGTATCAACAATATTAGAGTTGAATATTCTGATATGCTTGACTGGCACTTAGTCTTAACTAAGAACAGAGGAAACACACTTGTGAACAAAAAGATAAAACATATCTTAGATAATACTGCTAAGAAAACATTCCTAGTAAAAGATGAAAATGGTGATTCTTTATTCTCTTTGAATTATGAAGATATCAAAGTAAAAGATATTAAATCAAATAATTGTATAATTATAATCAATGATAAAGATAATATTCTTAAGAGATGTTCAAATGAAATAATATCATCCACAAGAAAGATAGTTTCACTTAATTTAAAACACTATAATGAAACAATTAATAATATCAAGAGTAATTACTCACATCATTACACTGATATAGTATGTTTATTGGGTGAGATAGATCTTTATTCAAATCTAGCAAAAATATGTAAAGAAAATAATTATTATCGTCCTAAAATTGAAGATTCTGAAAGTAGTTTTATGATAGCAAAAGACCTAAGACATCCTATTGTAGAAAAGATAAATACTGAAGAAAAATATGTCCCCAATGATATTGAATTAAATGAATCAGGAATACTTCTTTTTGGTACAAATGCGTGTGGTAAATCTACTCTTATGAAATCTATTGGTCTCTCAATTGTTTTAGCTCAAGCGGGTATTTTTGTTCCATCTAAAGAGTTCTTCTTTTCCCCCTATACTCAAATATTTACACGTATTCTAAATAATGATAATATTTTTAGAGGTCATTCTACATTTGTTGTGGAAATGAATGAATTAAGGAGTATTCTTAAGAGATGTAATAGTAGATCATTGGTTTTAGGAGATGAATTATGTTCGGGAACTGAAACCATATCAGCATTATCAATTGTATCATCGGGATTAGAAAGAATGTCAAAAAATAAATGTTCTTATATTTTTACATCTCATTTACATCAACTTACAACTATTCCTTTTATTAAAGATATTCATAATCTAAATATATTTCATCTTAAGATACATTATGAAGAAACTACTAAATCTCTTATTTATGATAGAAAATTAAGTGAAGGTAGTGGTCCAGCCATTTATGGATTAGAGGTATGTAAATCCATGGATATGGATTCTGAGTTTATTAGTAATGCAAAAAAGATTGAAAGATTTTTAACAGGGGCAAATGAAAAATTATTAAATACAAAACGCTCAAGATATAATTCAGAAGTATTTTTGGATGAGTGTAAAATATGTAATGAACCTGCCGAACATACACATCATATCAATGAACAACAATATGCTGATAAAGATGGAAACTTTGATAATTTTCATAAGAATATAAAACATAATCTTATTCAATTATGTGAAAAATGTCACAATGAAGTTCATAATGGTGACTTGGATATTTATGGTTATTTAAAAGGATTAAATGGAAAAAGTATTCATACAAATTGCGTCTAAAATACAAAAATTTATTATATAATTTAGTATAAAAATGGCACAAACTCTCAAGATTGTAAAGCAGGATACTGTTTATGAAACTATTCATTCTTACATTACTGATTCTTCAAAGAGTGTAACTAATTATGAAGAAATGATTGAAGTTATTCTTGATATGATCAAAGAGGGTCACTGCTTTCTTATGGACAGAGATATTCTCCGCGATGCTCTGGAGACCCTAACCTTTATGTATGAGCCCAATGATGATATGAATAAGGACAGAGTTGTTCTTCAGCTCATTGATATCGATGATGATGAGGAAGATGATGAAGATGGTGGTATGGATATGCTTAAGAATCTTGGAAAGATGATGGGTATGCCTGATATGGGAGATATGATGAAGGAAGCTGAGGAGACTTCCGCTCCAGAGGAGGAGACTAGTGCTCCAGAGGAGACTAGTGCCACCACCCCAGAGGAGGAGACTAGTGCTCCAGAGGAGACTTCTGCCACCACCCCAGAGGAGGAGACTAGTGCTCCAGATGAGACTCCTGCCACCACCCCAGAAGAGACTGCCGCTCCACCAGAGGGGGAGGAGACTAGTGCACCAGCTGAAGATCAGTAAAATGCTTTAATGATTTATGATATTGCAAACCCCCTCTATATATATTTGTAGGTGGTGAATACAATATTTCTAAGAGTAATTCTTTTTTCTTTTTATAATTCTTTGGATTTATATAGTTTATTTTGAATCTCCATATTCTGTAATTTCTCTGAATAAGTATACATTTTCCCCATTGTAGAAGTAAAGTGTATATATCTCTATTATTTTTTTCTTTATGTAAATCAATTGCTCTAAGACCCAAATTATTTTTGTGTTTATAATCTATACCACATTCTAAAAGAGTTCTTATAATTTTAACATCATGATGAACAAAAAGAGCATTATTACCAAAGAAATTAGTATGATTAATATTTTCTCCATAATAATGATAAATCTTTATGATTTCTGGTGTAATACACACTTTAAATATAAAAGTTTCGTGACACATATCACATAAATCTCTAAACTCAGAAAAATATTTATTCCTTAAAATGAAATATTCCTCTATAGTTCTCGTATCTCTTTGTAAAAATATACCTGGTAAAGAAAAATATGATTCATTATAAGGATCAAAACCTCCATTAATAAGTAACATATTTACCTCAAAAGTATATTTATAATCTTTTGGTCTATACATAACATTATAATCATAAAGCATTACACCTTTATCATAAAGATATTGTAAACATTCATACTCTTTTGGCCAGTGAAAAATATTAAATTCAAATATATCTTTTTTATTTATATCACATCTTATTTCATAGAGATATTTAATAGTTTCTAAACTATATTGCTTCATTATAGGCGTTACACCAGTAACATTCGTTAGTTCTTTCTCACCACCTAATCTTATAAGTTCTTTCATAATACACAATTTTTGTGGATAATGTAATAAAGTATTTAAATTATCATCTAAATAATGATTATTAATATCTTCAATTTCATTAATTAATAAATATGATTCTAATTCATTTAGATCTTTAAATACAACCATTGTAATATATCATTAATCTATAACATAATACTTTAAATATACAAAAAAATGTATTATATATTATATGATAAGTAAGAAAACTAGAAAAAACAAAAAGAAGCTTACAAGAAAGAAAAATACAAGAAATAAGAAAAAAATTATTGATGTTCCATTAGCTAAAGAAACCAGTAAGGGTAGTAGAGCAAGTAGCGGAGGTATAAACTATCATTATCAAGAGTTTAATAATACATTCACATATTTCAATATATTGTTAAAACGTAATAAAAAGTTTAGAAAACTTTTCTGTATACCAGATGTAAGTGATTCTTGGATGAGGGCATTCTTGATACAAGAATTTAAAAAAAATGATGAAAATGATAAATATGATATATTATCTATAAGACCCGTCGATAATTTTGTTCCTATAAAAGATTTTGTTAAAAAAATAAATGAATGTTTAAAAACACATCAATTAGTTCCTATTAATTTTACTTTAGAAACTCCGAACTATGGAAAACACGCTAATATGATACTTTTTGATAGTAAAAATAAAACTATTGAACACTTTGAACCTCACGGTTATCATGAGGATAGTCAATGGAGTATTTCAAGAGTATATATTAAGAGTATAACGGGTGTTAAAAGATTTTCTAGGAATTATTTCCCCGATTACAAAGTTATAACTCCAAAAGATTACGAACCAAAAAATGGCCTGCAAGCTACAATAGACGCTTTCAATGGTATGTGTGTTACTTGGTCTATTCTTTATCTCAATTATAGAATATTGAATCCAGATATTCCTGTCAAAGAATTAGTAAGACATATAAACAAAAAATTTAAAAGAAATAAACTTTTAAGATTTACAAGATATGTTGAACTTATACTCAAAAAATATAAAAAAATTTGATTTCTATTTATTGAAATTAACTTAAAGAATACTTAAAGTAATAATACTGAAATACTGAAATATGGAGAACTTAAGGGTTTCTACTATCACAAGTGTGGCTGAACTGAATACTCCCATCGATCTTGAATTGTTATTTCAGAACATAGAAATAAATGATAAGATTAAATACATAGAAAAAGGAGATCTTAACAAAGGAGATCCTAACAAAAATAAAAGAAAATCTAGGAAAACTAAGAAGAATACAGTATTCTTCAATCAAGCAACAATTCATTTCTATCAAGAAAAAATCATCAACGTTAAACTGTTTAATAATGGGAAAATACAAATGACAGGTTTAAAGAAAGAAGTTCAGGGTGAAACCGTTATTAAAGAATTAATAGGTATTATTCAATCAATTGATATGAAGAATGATCATAAAATATTCTTGAAATCACACGAAAATTATGATTATGACAATTACAGAATTGCCCTTATTAATAGTGATTTTGATTACAAGAAATCTATTAATCGAGATAAACTTCAAGAAGTTATGATTTCAATGGATATGTTTTCTTCATATGAACCCTGTATCTATCCTGGAGTTAATATCAAATACTTTTATAATGTTAATAATGATGGTTGTAAGGGAGTATGCAATTGTGAAAGAAAATGTAATGGTAAAGGTAATGGTATAGATACTTGTAGACGTGTCACTATAGCAGTTTTCAATAGTGGTAAAATTATTATCACAGGTGCTATGAATAGAGATCAATTAGTTGAGTGTTACAATTTCATAAATGAAGTAATAGACAAAAATCATCAAATCGCGGGTAAATAAATAGTTCAAATAATAATATTATCTATTATTAGATTATAGAATGGAAATAAACATCAATCATATGTTAGGTTTTACTGTAATACTAATATTCATCCTTTTTTATTTATCGTTACTAAAAAATCCTTCTCCTTTATCAGATACAGTTAATAAAGATAAGAACTCATTTATAAAACCCGAAAATAAGTTATATTACTTATTTCATAATATAAGTAGTGGTAAAAAAATCACACTAAAAGGTAAATGTCAGACTAATTACTACACTGAATATACTTTACCAACTGATTTAAAAGTTTATCTTAAGAAATCTTTAACAGATGTATTTGAGACTATTCACGATGTTTCACAAACTCTTTTTTCTATTAATCAGATTACAAATGTTTATGAACAAATTGATAGTTCTGATAATAGAAGATATATTCTTAAAGTGACTATAACAGATATTAATGAATATTACACAGTAAGTTTAATTGTTGATTTAGCTTACTACAGAGGAGAAATGTATATTAACTATATCCACGTAGATACATCATCCAATTCCACATTAATCAATTACTATGATCGTATGGATAATAATATTAGAATGGGTATTCTTGATAATAAAGATACATTTAGTGATAATATAAGGATATTATTAGATGAACACTACAATAGTAGTTATGAACTTATTAATATATATCCCGGTAAAGAAGCAAATATTGATGGTGCTTTAAGTATGAATAGTCTTTCAAATTATTATTTCCCATCAAATATGTCAAATGATTCTATCAAACAATATGAAGAGAGTGGTTTAGATGGACTCGTAAAAAGTTTTCTGCCGCAAAATATTACTTCCGTTCAAGCTCCCTCATTCTGCAATAAAGAAGATATTAATTGGGATATGACTGGAGCAAACTTCTCATCTGAAAAGAGTAGTAGTTGTATAATGAATAATAATCAAACAATCGCTAAATATAATGTACCATGGCAAGGCCCAGGATTATTTTTTGATAGAAGTAGTGTTCGCTTTTAAACTATCATAAACTCTTCTATATTGTTTTCTTAAAACACTATAATATTTCTTACTATATGAATCTAATGGAAATAATAATTCATTTCTTATAGATATATTCCCTAAATATTTTTTACTCTGTATTAAAGATATTAATTCACTCTCTTCTAATATACTACCTATACAATTAGGTGTTAAAATTATTTTTAATTCGATACTATTATCTTTATTATAAATTATCATATTTATACCCTTCTTAAATATATGTGATAAAATAAAAGCTTCAGGTATTGTTATAATATTATCTTTTACTATTTTTAATATATCATTCTTTTCATTTATTTCATTCCCTAAAAACTCTCTAAATAAATCTATAACATTCATTTCATTTTCATCTATAATCCATTCTTTCTTTTCATTTCTGTGAATTATTTCTTCTACTAATAATTTAATCTCTTCTATTGATTTCTTACTATCATCTTCAAAACCTCTTTGAATTATGTTATATTTAGACTCTTTTTCACCATATTTTAATACTAACGAGTTCTTATGAATATATTCATTTATCATTTTAGGATACTTCTTCTCAAAATCTACAATTGTATCATTCACATTTCTTAGCTTTTTTATTCTTTCATATTCTTCCGAACTTATAGAATCATTATATGTATTAGTTTTCCTTACAAAAATACTCTTGTTAGAGAATAAGTATTTGTATTCATTCATTTCTATATCATTGTAATTAAAACATAATTCATTTTCATTTGTACTCTTTGCTAGAATCTCTTCATTTATATATCCACTAACAAAATAACTATAATCTTTCTTTGAATAATATAAAAATAATGATGCTATTTTCATTACTATTTTGTAATAAATGATATCATTCTTATTTTCTTCATTATGATATACGTTTATTTTATCATTTTCTAGTATACTTAAACTATCATCATACTCTTCATCTTTAAAAATACAAATATCTCTGATATATTTATCAATAATAATGTATATCTTTTTTATCCTATGATAATTTCTCATAAACTCTAATGATTTTATAGTTTCGATTTCCTTTTGTAATCCTTTATTTTTTAAAAATATAATGTAGATATTTCTCGATATAGATTTCATTAATTCATCTTTATAATTTTTAATAATAAGACTATCTTTCATTTTATCTATCATTTCAATACCTTTTGATATATAACTATCTATCTCATATAATTCTCCTTTATAAAGTATATCATAATGATCTCTCTTTCTATAAAGTATTTTTTCAACTGGTATGAATGATGTCTCATTAATAACAATTTCTTTAATATAGTATCCGTGTTTACTTACTGTTTTCCCCTTTACATTCTCTTTATTGTAGTATTCTATGACATTAACATTAATCTTATCTAAATATCCAAGATATATTTCCTTATTTATTTCTTTATCTATCTTTTTCAAAATATTTATTGTATTACTATAACTAGATCTCCCTTTGTAAAGTAATATATATTTCATATCTATATCAAAACTCTCTAAACTGGTTGGTTTAATAGGAATTAAACAATTATCTTTTGTTTCAATATATCTAGCAAATCCATAATCATCATATACACAAGATAATGTTGGTAATTCACATCTTTTCATTATTTCTATCATTTCCAAACCACTTGGAAGTTGTTTGTATTCTTTCTTTTTACCATCCACTAATAATACTTTCAAACTTTCAACTATATTTTTTATAAAATCGTGAATACTTTCAAATGTATTGTTAATTTTTTTACTATTTTTAACAGTATCTTCATATTTTTCTCTTATATTATAAGGATTTATCAAAGGTAAATATTCTTCAAAAAGATTCATAAAAATTGGTTCATAATTATCTCTATATTTATAAATAAGATAAATCTTATCAAAATCTTTTTTGAAACCTCCTATCGGTTCTCTAATTCTTATATCTTCATTTATTTCTTCCAGTACTATAATATTCGTATTATTTTCATCTGAAAAAGTAATATTATCTTCTATATTCATAATTGAAACTAACACAGGAGTTATATATTTGTCATCTTTATCTGTAATATCTCTCAGATATTTCTCAAAATTAATTATACTAGAAAACTTTCTATAATAATGATTATTTAACGAAACCATTAATGGTGTCCCTCTAAAAAGATTCTCTTTTGCAATATTATTTTTTACTAACATATCGCGATGTCTTTTTATAATACCCTCCTGAGTTAATAAGTATTTTACAAATAGTTTTACGTCTTTTGTATCAATATCTTTTAATTCTGAATAAAAATGATTTACAAATGTTCCATTTGCTACTTTATAAAGATTATCACACTTATGTAAATCTTTTATAATATTAGAAATTAATGTTTCTATATTCTTCTTTTTTAGTAATTCACATAATGTAGATAATAAACTATCTCCACTCTTTTTAACACCTTTTCTTAAAAGACCAATTTTATATATCCCTCTGTCATTCTCACCCTTTTTAGGCATTTCAGGATGTTGACCTAAATATTTTTTCAAACTTTCATTTATGTGACAATATTTTCCCTCATTACACGGTATAGAGTTAGAGATATGTTTATTATCTTTGTATTTCTTTATAAATCTTCTAATTAATTGTATTTCATCACCTTTATCGGTCTTTATAAGATAAGGCTTTTTATCATCTTTATCTGAACCACTTTTTAAACAAATACCTCTATTCCAAGTTTTATCTTTTTCATTATACCACTCTATTTTATCATTTTTACTAATCTTTTCTAAACGTTCAACATTACAACAGGGAACATCAAAACCTTCAGGATGAACATTTTTCATCGGTTCAACCTTATATCTCATTATATCATCACCGGCATTTGTCCAATGATATCCACTACGAACTAATACATATTTATCACTATTAGCTTTATCTTTTGATGTAGTTTTAATAGGATCTCCACTCGGATTTTTAGAATAATCCATACCAAATACATTTTCTCTAAACTCATCCAATTTTAATGGATCTAATGGTGTTTCATTTTTTACATCCCAATACTTAGGACAAATATAATATATATCACCATTAATAGTTGTGGGTCTTCCCTCAATCTTAATAGCATTAGAATATCCAATACCTTCTCCATATTCGGGATTATCTTTTATCTCATTTAATTCTTTTTCTGTTAATGCTATAGGATGTCTTGAATAATTTGCTGAACATGCTCTCGCATAAGTTCCTTTTAATTCTCCCTTTTTTGATTGATGTGATTTACCAGTAGTAAACTTAAACAATTCATTATCATATTTAGCATTCTTAGATAAACGATTCAAATAATAACTTCTTAAATCATAACCACCACCCTTAATCTTATTTGAATAACCTCCAAATATATCTTCATCATCACTGTCTAACTCATCAAGTAATCCCATCTCTATACTTTCAGAACTTTCTGATTCTTCTTCTACTTTTTCATCTTCGTCTACTTTTTCATCTTCGTCTACTTTTTCTTCTACTTGAGTATTTGATACAGGTATTTCTTCATCTGATAAATCTAAGAGATCTTCATCTATTTTATTTTTTTTCATCAAAGATAATTTATCTTTCTTATTCTCTATATATTCATAATAACATTTCATTAATGTATTTAAAAGATGATTGATTCTTATCATTTCTCTTTTGTTCGAACAACCACCAACAAAAACTCTTATATGTGAACTCTTAAAACCCTCCATCATAATATCTACTCCTTCTTGTGTATTCTTATAACCCTTTTTACTCATCTGTTTCCATATTTCATAATTTTCTACTGCATCTTCATCTAAAATATTAAATATATCTGCTATTCTACTTATTATCTCTTCTCTCTTATCTGTTTCATTAACAATTTTAGAAATCATTCTTAATCTACTACTTACACTATTATATTCATTTACTCTCTTATAAATGATATGTATTTTAGAATCACTGATATTTTCTACTCGTAAAAATACCGATAAATTACTTATCATTTTCTCTAAAACTTTAATATCAAAGTTTTTAATATTGTATTCTATATCATAATTTATTAAGTTTACAGAGTTTTTCAATACATTATTTAAATCTTGAGAGATCATTTTTGTTTCTTTATTCATAGCAAAATAAATCTTTTGTGATATTATCTTTTCTTCTACAAAAAGATTCATATCCTTAATTATATCAATAACATTTATACTATCAGCTATAAATGTTTGAATGATTACTTTTATTTCACCCCTATCATTTATTGATAATTGAATAAATAAATTATCTTTATTAAATACCAATGTAATAGATCTTCTTAAATCTAAATAATTAACTTTTGTATTAGGTATAGAAATAACAGTTCCTTTTGTCAAACGAATAAAATCACTTTCAGATAAAGGATTATGAGGATAATTTTTATCCTTAATCTTTGTTTTTAATACTTTGTAATATGATTCCTCATAACTCTCCATCATTAGTTTTGAAAAAAGTAAATCATAACCCTTATATTTTGATAGTTTAATATCCGTGAATATTTGAGCAATATTTACTGAGTTTTCATCTATAAGTTTATTATCTAACACAATGATATTTACATATATATTCTCTGGATTTAATACATCTTTAAAAGAATAAATCTTATTAATAATATCATTACTATTCTTAACAATCTTAGACACTCTTTTTATTCGTTTTGTTAAACTCTTATTCTTTCTATCAACAATAAGGGAATCAGTTAGTTCAGGCCAAAATACTCTTATTATTCCATTAATAAATTGCAAATAATTTATATCTCTTGACCATTTATCTCTATTAATTTCTTTAGGATTTAATTTGATATGTGCAAAATAATCATTTAATGTCGTATAATAGATGCGATTTTCATTAATATGAATATTTTCCAATGTTTTATGTAAATCATAATTCTTAGCATTTAGTATTTGTTGTCCATCTTCATCAATGCAATCTTTTATATATTCATCTTCTTTTAAACTATATAAATCATTTAATGATTCTATTTCATCATATTTATAACCAAGAAGATTATATTTATTTTTCTCATCAAAATACCATATATGAATATATTCATATGATACATTTTCTATTGAAGATATTTTATAATATATCTCATTAATACTATCATCCTCATATATCATTATATCTTCCTTAGAGTGTTTACCATCTTTAAAATGATATATATCATAATTAATGGGATAATACTCCTCAATCAATTTTTGTGACATATATATAGAATATCTTATAAAATAAATGAAGATATTAGTCTAAATCTAATGGAGTGCTATTAATTATTAATCCACAGTAATCTTCAGGATTGTCTTTATAATTAACAGGTGTATACATATTTAATTCTATTGCTTTTTCCAATAAAAACTTCATATTATCCCAAAACTTTTGAGTATGACCTATTTCATCTGTCATAATATGTGCTAATTCGTGTATAGCTACAAATATGATTATATTCATATCTAGAAACTCATCAGTTTTAGCATTCCTCAAGCATAGTGACAATTGTTCTCCTTTATTCACAGAATAAGCTTTATATTTACCATTTGGCCCATTCTCCGTTATATTATTGGGATCAAAATAATCTTTTAATTGTTCTACACCTTCTCTATCTTCAGGTTGAAGACTTTCTACTAATTTTGTTAAATCACCGTTGATGCGCGCTAACATATCAGCAGCCTGTAATTTATCAGGTAGTTTACGAACTAAATATTCTTTATTATCTATACTTGATTTTACCTTCGTATAATCTCGGTTGTAAGTAGCAACATTATATATTATACCTAATACTAATACAGAAAATACTATATTAAAGAAGTTTTTCATTTATGATATATAATTCATAGATATAAATACTACAAAATATATCTTATAACAAGAATCCTTAAAATTTGATTTACAATTAAAGGAGTATTAATATATCTATAGTATAATACTATGACTAATTTTCAAATCCTCGATATTCAGAGCGATGATATAATGAGTGATAATGAAGGATCCAAAGAGTTTATAATTACTCTTTATGGTAGAACAGAATCTGATAAAAAAGTCGTGTACTGTTTGAAAGGATTCTTTCCTTATTTCTTCTTAAAGGTTCCTGATAATTGGATCAAAAATGATTCACAAATGTTCTCTAAAATAGAAAGACTTATCAAAGGTGAGGGGAATTGTTATGAATATTACTTTGAAAACTATGTAAAAAGCTTATGGAACTATGATCCAAAACTTGATCTTCATTTTGATGAGTGTCAAGGTATAACTGCCAGAGATTTCTATGGTTTCAGATGTAATGATAAAGGTGAATCTCTTAATTACAGTTTCGTCAAAATGGTCTTCAACTCATTCAGTGCTATGAACAAATATATTGAGGCAATTAAAGAAATGTATAGTAAGATCTCTAGAAAAGTATTAGAAGGTAAAAAGAATGAAATTAGTCATATCGCACTTCAATGGTTTGATCAGGAAATAACTGAAAACTGTGATAGTAATCTTTATGAAGCTAATATCCATCCTGTAATAAGATTTATTCATAAACAAAAGATTGAACCTTGTGGATGGGTTTCTGTAGAACACGATAAAGTTCATACTTACTATGAAAAACTCTTCTCTTCACACGAATCATATGAGGTTCCTTATCAAAAAGTAGTGCCTCTCAACAAAAAAGATATTCACGGTTTTAAGATAGCTTCTTTTGATTTGGAGTGTGATAGTTCTCACGGGGACTTTCCCGTTGCAAAGAAAGATTGTAAAAAACTCGCCAATGATCTTTATGAACACGCTATAAAATGGGGTGATTCTTATTACGAGTATGACTCAGATGATCCGGATGAACCATATGAAGAAGCTGTAAATAAAATGACTGAATATATATCTTGTTCTCTCGATAAAAAAGATGAAAATATAATCAACTCTTTACATACTAAACTTCCTATATCACTTGAAACCCGAAAGAAAGCTTCTAGAGATCTACTAGAATACGATACTATCAGAAATAATCTTAAATCCAAAGATCAAAAACTGAGAGATAAAACAATCAATCTTATGAATGATGTTCTTAATAAATCTCTTATTAAGAAAGGGAATCTTGTTCTCCCAGATAAAATTATCCAAATAGGAACTGTTATCCAAAAATATGGAGAACCTTATCCTGAACGCAGACATATCTTAGTTATAGGACCAAGTGATGATACACCTGAAGATGAAATATGTTCTGATATACCCGAAGTTCAAAATCCTCCCATTGAAGTTGTTCGCTGTAACTCAGAACTAGATCTTCTTCTTGAATGGTCAAAACTCATTAAAGAAGTAGATCCTGACTTTATCACAGGTTACAATATCTTTGGTTTTGATTTCGCATATCTTAATACTAGAATAAAAGAATTATGTAATTGTAAATCTAATGGATACTCACACGGACCCAGTTGCCCTGTAACTCAATTTTACAATATGGGAAATATTGATAGTTCACACCCAGACTATAAAGAACATTTTAGTAAGAAATGTTCTGAGAAAAAACAGAATCTTAGTTCTTCAGGATTAGGAGACAACAACTTAAACTACATCACAATGGATGGAAGAATCCTTTATGATCTTCAAAAAGAAATACAAAAAGGACACAATCTAGAATCATACAAGCTAGATGATGTAGCATCTCATTTTATCAGAGGTAATATTTCTGATATCAAATACAATAAACGACTTAAAATATCTCGTCTGTATACTTCTGATATTGGACATTTAAAAGTAGGAGATTATATATCTCTCCGATATCATAGTAATATTGGAGAAAAACTATACAATAATGGAGAAAAACTATATATAAAAGAAATTATGATTCCAGAAGATGATGATTTAGATAAAACTTATGAGATTCATGTAACAAGTAAAATTAAAAGTTGGTCTTCTGATACAAAATCAGAGGGTATCTTCAAATATGAATGGTGTCTGAATAAGGATGATGTTTCACCGAAAGATATATTTGAGAAACATCAAAATGGCACAGCTAGAGACAGAGCTGATATTGCTAAATATTGTATTCAAGATTGTGAACTTTGTATTAATCTTTCACTGAGTCTTGAAATTATTACTAATGGTGTTTCTATGGCTAATGTCTGTTATGTTCCTCTTTCCTATATTTATCTCAGGGGTCAGGGAGCAAAAGTGTATTCGATTGTTGTT